>PDWJ01003159.1_pt1 | contig 16100 bp, 18 predicted proteins | sample 1430881 | NCBI WGS metagenome assembly PDWJ01 (sample SAMN01162460, study PRJNA174530) | Oral metagenome, whole genome shotgun sequencing project. | biome: Marine environment; feature: Marine mammal; material: Swab sample of the gingival sulcus; isolation source: swab sample of gingival sulcus... | reverse complement strand
ATTTTAAATAAAAACTAAAAAGATGTATTCCTATTGTTAAAATTAGAGAAGCTAATATTTTATCAGATAAAACACTATTTTTCTTGCTTATTAGCAGCATAAAATAGAATAAGGGCAGGAAAAATCCAATGGATAAAATAATGTTCATTTGTTAGTGATTTATTTTCAATGCACAGTGTTTTTATATGTGGTACAACGGTTTTCAATTATCTGATATTGTTAATTGAAAGCGATAAATCGTTATTTTTAATTATTTATCTTTACATATTTTTTAATTTTTCTATCATTCTTCGCTCGTATTTGGTGGGGCGCCCGACTCCTCGTTGGCGTTGTTCAAAACCATAGGTTTTGGTGGCATTCAACAAGTCTAATTGATCCTGAGCGGTTATATCTTCCACAAAATCGACTGCCAGTTTTGCTGACATGCGTTTTCCCGAAATGGCTTTAACCAGGTAGCTTCTGGTAATAGGCGGAACGCGGATATCAATTTTGTCGCCTATTTTTATTTCTCGGGATGCTTTTACATGAGCTCCGGCAATGGTAATTTTTCCTTTTTTGCAGGCATCAGCTGCCATACTTCTGGTTTTAAATATACGGACAGCCCATAGCCATTTATCTATCCTTACTTTGTCGTCCATTATTTCTCCTTTGGTTTTTTCTTGGTATTATAGGCAGTCATTGTACGCTGTATACCGATGGTACTAATGCCTTTTATCATGTTAATACAGATTTTGTACAATTCCGGAAGTTGTTCCGCTTCTTCGGGAGTCCATCTTCCCAAAACATAATCTACTTGTTGTCCTCTGCCGAAGTCAGCACCTATTCCGAAACGGAGGCGTGCATAATTTTGATGTCCCAGAGTTTCGTTAATGTGTTTCAATCCATTATGTCCGGCATCGCTGCCTTTGGGGCGGAGACGCAATGTGCCGAAGGGTAGAGCCAGATCATCAACTATAATCATCATGTTTTCTACCGGGATCTTTTCTTTCTGGAGCCAGTAGTTTACAGCTTTACCGCTTAAATTCATATAGGTGCTCGGCTTAACCAGTATATAAGTTCTGCCTTTAAATTTATATTCGGTTATTGCACCGTAACGGGCATCCTTAAAAGTAAGATTGGCAGTTTCGGCAAGAGCATCAAGAACGCTGAAACCGATATTGTGCCGTGTATTATGATATTCCGGACCGATATTTCCCAGCCCTATGATTAGGTATTTCATTTGTTTCTATTTTTTAGCTATTGGCTGTTAGCCTTTGGTAATTAGCAATGTGCAATTAACAATTGTTAATTACTTTTTAGTTGCGGACTTCCGTCTTCCAACTTCGGACTTCCGTCTTATTTATTAATTGAATGACGCAAAGATAAAACAAAAAAAGGCGTGAAAAAATAGCAATAAAAAAACCTCCCGAAAGTTATTCGAGAGGTTAATATTTTGAATAAAAAGCTGTTTATTCTGCAGCAGCCTGGGCAGCAGCACGAGCAGCTCTTGTAAGCTTCACTTGAACAACTACAGCATTATTAGCATTCATCAATTCAAGGTTGTCATAAGCAAGCTCTTTAACCTGAATACTTTTTCCAAGACCTAATTCTGTAACATTTACAGGTAAATACTCGGGAAGGTCTTTCATTAAACCTTTTACTTTTAGCTTTCTTAGACCAATAGCTAATTTACCACCGGCCTGAACACCTTTAGCAAATCCTTCTACCTTGATAGGAATAGAAACTTCGAAAGGCACTTCTTCTGTCACTTGGTAGAAATCAACGTGAAGAGTTTTGTCAGTTACAGGGTGGAACTGAGTTTCACGCATAACCGCGGTACAAACTTTTCCTTCAATATCGAATTTTACGATAAATGTTTCTGGAGTGTAAAGCAGTTTGTTTAATTCTTTTTCGTTTACTGCAAAGTGGATATTTTCTTCTCCACCGTACAATTCACAAGGAACTAATTCTTCTTTACGTAAAGCTTTAGTTGCTTTTTTTCCTAAGTTGGTTCTTAATGAGCCTTTTAATTCTAATACTTTCATTTTGAAAAAATTGTGTGCTACTCAATACGAATTTCATTGTCCGGTAAATAGACTCTATTCTTATCCCATCGCACGTTTTAATATTGGTTTTACCTAAAATCGGGTGCAAATGTATAAATTTAATTCTATATAATAAAATTAGAACTTATGGATTTGCACTCATATACGTTTAAAATTGTTTTTGCAAAAATATCGGCAATTGATATTTCTTTTATTTTGGAGCTGTCTTTTCTCAAAGGAATAGAATCGGTAAATACCACCTCTTCTAAAGCTGAAGTTTCAATACGTTCGTAGGCAGGACCTGAAAGTACTGCATGTGAGGCTATTGCACGAACTGTTTTTGCTCCTTTTTCTTTTAGCATATCGGCTGCTTTGGTTATTGTTCCGGCAGTATCAATCATATCGTCAACAATAACTACATTTTTGCCTTCTACTTCACCTATGGCAGTCATCTCGGCTACCACATTTGCTTTGGCTCTTGATTTGTGGCAGATTGCTAATCCTGCTTTTAAATATTTGGCATAAGTGTTAGCACGTTTACTTCCTCCCATATCCGGAGAAGCAATTACCAAATTGTCTAAATTTAAACTTTCGATATAAGGAATTAAAACTGAAGAACCATACAAGTGGTCAACAGGAACATCGAAAAATCCTTGAATCTGGTCGGCGTGTAAGTCCATGGTCATTACTCTGTCCACTCCGGCAACCATTAACATATTAGCAACCAGTCTTGCTCCTATGGCAACACGAGGACGATCTTTCCGATCCTGACGGGCAAATCCAAAATAAGGAATTACGGCACAAACCTTATATGCTGATGCTCTTTTTGCAGCATCAATCATTAATAGTAACTCCATCAAATTATCTGTTGGCGGATAAGTTGATTGAACGATAAATACGTGGGCGCCACGTACTGTTTCTTCATAAGCAGTTTCGAATTCGCCGTCGCTAAAGCGGACAATACTTGAATCGCCTAATTGTAAACCTGCTGACTCTGCGATCTTTTGAGCCAAATCCATGCTGTTTGAACCGGCAAAAATTTTAATGGGAGCTTTCATGAGAAGATGTATTTGTTATAAATGATTTATGAAAATGCAAAGCTAAAAAATATTGAATGAAAAATAAAAGTGATTTAGAAAAAGTATCAAAATTAGAGTGATTTTAAATATTGTTTGTGCTAATGAACCGCAAGACCGAAGCTGAAATCTTGTGTTAGTCTGGTAATTATTTTGTTTTTTTTACTGAACTATTTAGAATGATTTACCAGTTTAATGGTATTTTCAATATAATTTAAAATTTCTTCTTTTCCCAACTTCGATGTTGAAGAACTTACCAAATAATGCGGCATCTCTTCCCATGTTTCCAACATTTTTTCGGTATATGCCGCGATATTTTCGTTCAGTTGGCGTTTACTTAATTTATCGGCTTTGGTAAATATAATAGAAAAAGGAATGCCGTTAATACCAAGCCATTCCATAAATTCGGTATCTTTTGCCTGAGGTTCGTGTCGTGAATCGATTAGCACAAAAAGGCAGACTAAATTGGGACGGTGTTCTATATAATTATAAATTAACCGCGTAAAACGCTGGCGGGTGTTTTTTGCTACTTTGGCAAAACCGTATCCGGGTAAATCTACCAAATACCACTCTTTATTGATAATGAAATGGTTAATAAGTTGTGTTTTTCCGGGTTTTGCCGATGTCTTTGCCAGATTTTTATTGTTGGTAAGCATGTTTATTAACGACGATTTACCCACATTCGAGCGTCCGATAAATGCAAACTCCGGCTTATCGGGTTTGGGACATTTATTATAATCGGTATTCGACATTAAAAATTCTGCTGTTGTGATATTCATATCAATTTGTTTTTCAGTTTTCTGTTAAAGTAATCCTTTTGGGATTACTGAATATATATTTCTAAAATATCGGTATCTTCAGAGGGGTGTAAAATTGTGAAATCTAAACTTGCCGGAATAAGTATTGTTTCACCTTTTGTTATGGTTGTTGGAGTATTGCCGGCTGTTTCAATGGATGCTTTTCCGTTTAAGCACATATATATTACAAACGAATCAAGCTGCGAATAATCTTTCTCTATGGTTTTGTTGAACTTTAAGTAATTGGTTGTGAAATAAGGACAGCGCACCAATTCGGCTGTTTTGTTTAACTTTGTTTCGTAATCGGTTTGGTATTTTTTCTCGAAACTGTAATCGATGGCATCTAAAGCCAGTTTGGTGTGAAGTTCGCGTAAATTCCCATCGGCACCGGGTCTGTTCCAATCATATATGCGATAGGTAACATCTGATGATTGCTGAATTTCGGCAAGAAGTACACCTTTATTGATTGCGTGTATTCTTCCGGCAGGAACATAAAAACAGCTGCCTTTGGTTACCGGTTCAACATTTAAAATATCTTTTAAGGTGCCTTGCTGTAAGTGTTGTTGATATTTCTCTTTATCCATTTTCTGGTTAAAGCCCAGAATAATATTGGCATCTTTTTCGGCATCTACCACAAACCACATTTCGCTTTTGCCATAAGAGTTATGACGCTCTTCTGCCAGCTCGTCATCGGGGTGTACCTGAATGGATAAAGTGTCTTTGGCATCGATAAATTTAATCAATAAAGGAAATTCTAATCCAAATTGCTGAAAAACTTTATCACCCACCAAATCACCCATATAAATTTCTATTAATTCTTGCAGGTCGTTTCCGGCAAGCATACCGTTGCTTACTACAGAAATGTTGTTTTCAACGGTTGATATTTCCCAGCTTTCTCCTGCATTGGAAAGAGGGTTGAAATCTTTGTTTAAAACGGTTTTTAATTGATGTCCGCCCCAAGGTTTTTCTTTATAGAGGGGGATAAATTTTAATGGATACATTTCTGTTTCAGTTTTGAAATTTATTGTTACTTTTAGGCTTGAAATTGATGCAAAAGTAATACTTTTGTATGAGAAAACTAAAATATTTATAAAATGTTAATAATAGGAATTGCCGGGGGAACAGGTTCGGGCAAAACAACAGTGGTGCGGAAAATTATTGAAAAATTGCCTAAGGGCGAGGTGGCTGTTTTGCCGCAGGATTCGTACTATCGCGACAATGCTCATTTGCCGCTGGAGGAACGCCAGGAAATGAATTTTGATCATCCCAGATCTATCGAGTTTGAGTTGTTGATTGATCATATCAAGAAGTTAAAAAAAGGAGAATCAATTGATCAGCCGATTTATTCGTATTTAACTTGTCTGCGTTCTGACGAAACCATTAAGGTTGAGCCTAAGGATGTGGTTATTGTTGAGGGGATTTTAGCGTTAACTCAGCCTGAACTGCGTAGTTTAATGGATATAAAAGTTTTTGTGGACTGCGATGCCGACGACCGGTTAAACCGTGTGATAAAACGTGATATTGTGGAGCGGGGCCGTTCGGTGGATACGGTGTTGAACCGATATGAAAAAACCGTAAAACCAATGCACTTGCAATTTATTGAACCTACCAAACGATATGCCGATATTATTGTTCCGCAAGGAGGAAATAATGTGGTGGCTATTGATATTTTAACTCATTTTATTGAGAAGAATTTAATCGGAAACAAATAGTTGTATGTTAGATAAGGTAAAAATAGAGAATATTCTGTTTATTGATATTGAGACAGTTCCTGCTTATGCTTCTTTTGAGGAAATGCCTCCGAATATGCAGCGTTTATGGGGGCATAAATCGGAATATTTTCGCAAAGAGGAAGAGACAGCTGCCGACGTGTATCAGCGTGCCGGAATTTATGCCGAATTTGGTAAAATTGTATGCATATCTACAGGAGTGGTAACTCAGCAAAAGGGCGAATACCGTTTTCGCGTGAAATCGTATTACGGACACGATGAAAAGCAGCTACTACAAGATTTTGCGATGATGTTGAATCGATTTGCCCAGAAGCCTTATCGTAATATTTGCGGACATAACGGTAAAGAATTCGATTTTCCATATATTGCCCGAAGAATGCTTATTAATGGCGTAAAATTGCCTAAAATGTTAGATATTGCCGGAAAAAAACCTTGGGAAGTTCCATTTTTAGATACTATGGAGCTGTGGAAATTCGGTGATTACAAACATTACACTTCATTGGCATTGCTTTGCGAGGTATTTCAAATTCCTACCCCGAAAGACGATATTGATGGCTCGCAAGTGGGGACGGTTTATTGGCAGCAGAACGATTTAGAACGGATAGCTGTTTACTGTGAAAAAGATATTTTGGCAACAGCTCAATTGTTATTGCGCTATAAAGGCGAACCGTTAATAAAACCCGAAAATTTTGAAAGATTGTTGTTTTAACAGTAGTTTATAAAAGTTATTACAGACCTCAAAGATGTGTTTAAAATCTTTGAGGTTTTTTGTTTTTACAAGAGTCTGCAAGTTATAAATATGCGGATACTTTATTATTTAAAAAAACATCAATTAAAAATACAGCAGCATACCTAAGAAAATAGTTTTATTTCTTGTATAACTCTTTATTTTTTATTCTATTTGCATAATACTAACAAGAAATTAACTTTTAGAAATGATGAAAAATAAATATTTTAAGATATGCGGAATAAAAACCGCAGCTTATCTGCTGTTATTTATTTTGCTGCCGTTATTGGGATGTAATAGTAATAGCAAAACCGAAAAGCATCCCGATTTTTCTAAAAATATTATTGATGTCAGCAATAAAATAGTCCCTGTAAAAACAGGACTTATTTTTCAAAATATGCCAGCAATTATAACCGTTGGTAATTGCTTAGTAATAACCGATAGATCCAGTTTTGATAAAGGTTTTTTACTATTCGATAAGAAAACGTTTAAATATTTAGCCGGCGGCGGTTCCAAAGGGCAGGGACCGGGACAGATTGTTAAGTACGATAATGTGGTAACAACTGCCAACACAATAGATAATCGTTCGTTTTATGCGTTCGATTATTCGCAGTTGAAATTGTATAAATATGCCATTGACAGCATATTGAATAATCAAAAATATTTGCCGGAAGAAGTTTTAAGTATGAATTTAAAGCAGGTATTGGGCAGTTTCAGCACATTAAATGACAGTCTTTTTCTTGGAACAGCATTAAAAACCCGCCCTGTTATTCAAGAAGTTGTGCGTTTTAATTTCCATACTAAAAAAGCAGAACCATTCGGATACGTAAATCCTGCAAATGAAAAATTACATCAAAAATCCTTTTTTACTTTTGATCTATCGCCTGATAGAGATAAATATATACAAGCTTTTCATGACATTGACTTAATGACCATCTGCGATATTGACGGCAACTTGGTTTGTAATATTTATGGTCCCGACTGGGACAAAAAACGTAAAGATTTTACTTTTTATGGAAATGTAAAAATAGGGAAAAAGTATATTATTGCCGGCTATCTGGGCGAAAAAAGTTTTAAAATAGGAAATAGTGGAAAGGTAGAAGTTGTTGGAGCTTCCAAGTTATTAGTTTTTGATCTCCAAGGTAATTATCTAAAAACATTAAATATTGGTGAAGAGACGAATGGTTTGTGTATCGATGAGGAAAATAACCGAATTATTCTCTCTTTGACAGATAGAGATGAACCGCTGGGATATTTAGATTTAAAAGGAATATTAGACTGAAAAAAGAAGCTGTCCCAAGAGTAAATAAACGGAGGCGGCACAAAAATTATAAGACTCAGCTTCTATTCTACTTATTGAATTTTTTTGGACATCCTTTAAATATTAATTAAAAGTAAAATTTAAAATCATGCAGTATCAATTTATAAAAAACACCGTTTCTGTATTACTTTTAAGTTTATTGCTTTTATGCTCTTGTGGCAAAGATACAGCAACCGAAAAGCATCCCGATTTTTCTAAAAATGTTATTGATGTCAGCAATAAAATAGTGCCTGTAAAAACAGATGTTATTTTTGGAGACAGCCAAATAATAACAGTTGGTAAATTTTTAATTGTAAAAGATAGTTACAGTTGGGATAAAGGCTTTTTATTGTTCGATAAAAAGACATTTAAATATTTGACCGACGGAGGTTCAAGAGGGCAGGGACCTGGGCAGATAATAGATTATCGAAATGCTATGGTAATTTCCAATACTGCAGACAATCAATCGTTTTATGTTTTCGATTATTCCCAGTTGTTATTGTATAGATATGCCATTGACAGCATTTTAAATAATAAAAAATACCTTCCTGAAGAAGTTTTAAGAATACACAATAATAAGGCTTTGGGCGATGTTGGCACATTAAACGATAGTATTTTTATTGGAATACAGTCGAGACCCATAAGTAATTATTCTTTTGTTGATGAAATTGTCAGTCTTAATATTCGTACAGGTCAATCAAAGCAATTCGGATACGAGAATCCTGAAATTAAAATATCAGCATTAAGCACGCATGCTGCTTTTACGCTGTCGCCTTACAAAGACAAATATATACAAGCATATCGTTATCTCGATTTAATGACCATCTGCGATATTAATGGTAATTTAATCTGCAATGTTTATGGGCCGCAATGGGGAAAGAAAGAGAAGAAAGGATTGGATTTTTATCATAGAGTAAGAATCGGCAAAAAATATATTATTGCCGGTTATGTCGGTGGAAAAGGATTTAAAAGAGGAAGCAATGGACAAATAAGAGGTGTATTTGCCTCTAAATTATTGGTTTTCGACAGCAAAGGTAATTACCAAAAAACATTGCTGATTGGCGGAGAAATAAAAGGTTTTTGTTTTGATGAGGATAATAATCGTATAATCTTTAACTTTTTAGATAGAGATGAACCATTGGGATATTTAAACCTAAAGAGGATATTGAATTAATAAAAAAGATAAGTAGTTAAAACCGAAGTAAACAGCTTATCTAAATCTATTATTTTCTACGGTCTGTTTTTAGGCAGGTGTCCCCATTCTTTATTGGGAGAATTTGACATGGTAAATATAATTTCAGCACCGGATTTTAGTATTTCGTGTGTAAAATAGCTCTTGTGATAAGGCTTTCCGTTTACAGTAACCGATTGGATATAGTAATTTTCAGAGCTTAAATTTTTTGCTTTAACTATTAATTTTTTGCCATATCCTAAATTAACAGTTGCTTGATTCACTGAAGGAGCTCCAATGATATATTGTTTACTGCCGGGGCAGACCGGATAAAAACCCAGCGAAGAGAAAATATACCAAGCCGACATCTGTCCGCAATCGTCATTACCGCATAAACCATCGGTTTTGTTAAGATATTTGGTCCGCATAATCTGATGAATTCGCTTTTGTGTTTTCCAAGGTTTTCCTGCCCAGTTGTACAAGTATGGAACATGATGGCTTGGCTCATTGCCATGAACATAACATCCCATAATGCCTTCTCGGGTAATATCTTCGGTGCTGGCAAAATATTTATCGGGCAGGTGCATGGTAAACAGTGAATCGAGATATTGAGTAAAACGTTTATCGCCTCCCATATTGTTTATCAATGCGGGCACATCGTGCGGAACATACAGCGAGTAGTTCCAGGCATTTCCCTCAATAAACCCTTGGTGATTGGTTTCCAGCGGATCGAATTCTTTTTGCCATGAGCCGTCCTTCATTCTGGCTCGGGCAAATCCTGACTGCTTATCAAAAACATTCTGCCAGTTTTTTGAGCGTTGGGTAAATGTTTTGGCAATCTTTTTATTGCCCAATGCTTTTGCAAATTGTGCAATGCACCAGTCGTCATAAGCATATTCTAATGTCATTGATGTGCCAACCCTGCAGGCTTCTGCCGAGACGTAACCCTGTTTTATATACGCTTCAAGATGGTCGTATTTTTTGTACGATGCACTGGAAACACACGCTTTTAATGCTTCTTGATAATTAAACCCTGTAATGCCCTTTAAATAGGCATCAGCAATAACCGGAACAGCATGATAACCTATCATACACCAATTTTCGTTACCAAAATGGCTCCATATGGGCAGAATATGATGTACGCTTTGGCGGTAATGTGCCAGCATCGATTGTATCATATCCGATGTGCGTCTGGGTTGAATCAGTGTTAATAAAGGGTGCAGTGCCCGGTAGGTGTCCCACAGTGAAAATACCGAATAATTGGTAAATCCCTCGGCTTGGTGTATGTTATGATCTAATCCGCGGTATTTGCCGTCAACATCCATATATTCAATGGGATTGATAAATGTATGATACAGCGAAGTGTAAAATGTAACTTTCTTCTGTTTAGATGCATCTATTTTAATGGAGCTTAATTCGTTCTGCCAACGCTCTTTTGCCAGAGTTCGAACTTTTTCAAAATTGAAATGAGGAATTTCTTGCTGCATGTTTCGCAATGCTCCTGCTGTGCTGACTGCTGATATGGCAAATTTAATTTTTATTTTTTCATTGGCTTCGGTATCGAAATTAAAATAAGCGGTTAAGTTTTTTCCTGCCATTTCGGGGAAATTTTTGGTCATATCAAAATCGCGCCAAAAGCCGTTGTATTTTACCTTTTCTTCGTTTTGACAGCCGTAATCTTTTATAGGCTTGGAAAATACCATTGCAAAATAGAGGTAATTGGTGCGTGCCCAGCCGTTTGTAATGCGATATCCGGTAACCAAAGTATCGTTTTCCACGCGAATATGCGACCACAATACTTTTCCTGAATAGTTGTAAATACTATGCCCCAAATCTAAAATAATATGGGCACTGTCTTTTTTCGGAAATGTATATTGATGAAAACCAGTATGTGGCGTGGTGGTTAGCTCTGCTTTTATCTGGTAATCTTCTAAATCTACTTTGTAATAGCCGGGATGTGCCTCTTCTGTGTTATGATTAAATGTGGAGCGGTATCCGCTTTCCGGTTTATCCTTTGTTCCCGGATTTAGATGAAGTTTGCCTGTGGTGGGCATAATTAAAAAATCGCCAAGGTCAGAATGTCCTGTCCCGCTTAAATGGGTGTGTGAAAAACCCACTATTGTTTTATCACGATATTGATATCCGGCACAATAACGATATACTTCTCGTTGATATTTCCCGTTTACCAGCATGGGAATACTATCGGTATCAGGACTGAGCTGTACCATTCCAAAAGGAACACACGCACCGGGGAAAACATGCCCCATCTCTTCTGTTCCGATAAGCGGATTAACATACTGCGTAAGGTCTTCGTGATTTTGGGCGGCTACGGTTCCCCATAACAACAGCGCAATGACAGAATATATAAAGTATTTCATTTTTATTTGTTTGAAATTTTAGCCTAAATCGATTTATAATAGTAAAAATAGTATCTTTACACAAGAACAAAAATATTAAATAATATGGCAAGTAAAAAAGAATTTAAAAAAGATGTGAATTTTCTCACTAATGAAATATTAATGCGGGGAATGATTCATTTGGAGTTTTTCGGAGAAGAAAACAGAGCGGATATTTTCGCTATTATTAACGATGCAGTAGCTGCCCGTAACGATTATATTCAAAGAATTAATCAGCGTCAAACTAACAAATCGAAAAAAGAAGTGCGGATTCATTTTCGTGCGATATACGACGATTTGCTACAATCGACCCATAGTTTGTTAGAGCGAATTGACCAGTTGGATATTCCAATAAAATAGATGTGGGTTCTGCATAAAAAAAAACAGGCTGTCTGAAAAATATCGGACAGCCTGTTTTTTATATTCTGTTTTTCTATTCAATTCCTAACTTTTTGCGAAGTTTTTTAGGTAAAGCATTTTTATTAATCATTATCGACATGGTTTTATATTTTACGAAAGGAACAGAAGCGTAGAAACAGCCTTCGTAATCGTTAAATCCTAATCCCCATGAGTTTTTCACGATAAAGTATTTGTTATCTTTTTGATCTTTTGCCAAACCGATAATGTGCATACCGTGGTCGTCGGTAGTGGTATAGTTATCAAAACCTTCCTGACGCATTTCCTGAGTAATTTCTTTTTCTTTTACAGGACCTTTTACTCCGGCTTTTTCTTCTGGAGAAAGTTTCTGCCATTTTGAAATTTCGGAATCTGTCATGTTTTTTGTATCGGTTTCAGGTACAACAGCAATACCTTTACGGTATTTAAAACCTTTTTCGCTGACATCGGCAGCCCAGCCAATGGTGTAACCTTCCATAATAGCATCTTCCATCACTTTCATCAACTCGTCAAGCGGAATGTTGTAAACTTCTCCCCATAACCAGTTATCAGGAACTTCAATAATAAACTTCTCGTAGAAAGGGTGGTGAGTGTATGAAGTAAGCTCAATATAATCATCGGCATCTAAACCTACATAATCTTTAGCAAATGATTTTGGAGTATACTCAACACCTTCGAAAGTAAATTTCTCGGGAGCTTTGCCCAAATAAGCATCTAATATGCCGTCAAGACCTTTGTGCCAAACCGGAGTAAGTTTTTTGTTTTTGTTTTTTTGAACTGCATCAACATATCCTTCCAATACAGCGTCCATTTCGCCGTGAGTATGTCCTTTTTCACCGTAGTTTAATCCGGCGTATGCTTCTTCGGGTACCAAACCGTAGTTTTTCAACACGTAAGTAACATCGTGGAAAGCACCGCCGCCGCCAAAGTTAAAATGTCCGTGCATACGTACATCTCTTTTAGCTTTATCAGAATAACAGTGGCGCACCACAAACATCTCTGAAAGGTCAGCTTTTGGTTTTCCTTTGCGCAGCATTTCCGACTCTAAAAACGATAATCCCGAAAAAGCCCAACAAGTACCTGAACGGTGCTGGTCTTTAATAGAAGTAGCAGGCAGACGTTTAATATCAGTAAACTGATATGCCTTTTTCTTCTCTTCTTTTTTCTTCTCTTGTGCACTTGCCGATGAAGCAAACAACATTGCTGCTGCCAAAAATGCGGCACTAAAAAACTTCATTTTCATATTGCTGTGTAGTTTTAATTTAACAAATATATCAATCGGTTGCAAAAGTAATAAAATACGGTTCATAAACAAGAATAAAGAGATTTTAAATTTAAGAAAAATTTAAATTTTTAATGATACTTTTAGTTATGAATAATGAATGGAAACTTTTAGGTAAATATCTTGTTCGTAAAACGCGTAATATTGATATGAATTTTAATTCTTTAAAAAATAAACTACTTTTGCGGTGAACAATTAAATAGGGGGCTGAGGCAGAAAATCCGGAATATTTTTTTAACAGAACATGTTTTTGTTTTATCGAAAAAAAAACTGCTTTTTTAGATCCTCCGTAAAAAAGAATTATGGATTTTAACGATCAAGATGTAATTATAGAGTGTTGCCACTGTAAAAAAGATATGGTGGTAAAAATATTAGAGATAACCAATCATCATACGGTAAGCTGTCCTGAGTGCGGAGGCAAAGTCGATTTAGCGGCAAATGATCCATCGGCACGATTGGGTATTCCCAAAAATTATCGTCCTTTTGAGGGACTGGACGAATATATTAACGAAGTGCAGAAAAAGAGAAATAAAAAAGACTAAGTCTGCAATTTTGGAATTATTCAGATTGAATACCGGCAGGTAAGGGCTTACAAGGAAACATTGCATTGAAATAAAAACATTTAATTCGTTTATTTTGTTTGCTATGTAATCTCTTGTTATATTTGCCGATGTAATAAATTAATAAAAAACATAAATTATGTTACCACAATTTTTATTGGCAGATAACTCACAGGAACTGCCCGATACTATTTTTATTGTACACACCAAAAGTCCACGTTGTATTATTGAATTCGATGTAGAAGACTTTAACGCAAATCAGAATATTCATTGGTTAGACAAAAAACCGAATGATGAGAATATTATTGAAGATTTGCTGGATGAGGCAGAGAATTTTTATGAAGCAGAGTTGGAAAATCAAGAAGATTTATACGACGAAGAATTTGACGATTAGATAAAAATAGATGAGACATAAACGGTTAGTACTTTCTCACAATAAAATGATAGCTGGAGTATGTGCCGGTATAGCCGAATATTTAGAGGTGGATGCTACATTGGTACGTGTTTTTACTGTATTATTTTTCCCCAGTCTTTTTGTTTATTTTATTCTGTGGCTAATTATGCCTGAATATTAAAAAGTAAATAGAGTATTGGTATATTACTTTTTATAATGAGAATATTCATTTTTTTTAGTTATTCTGAATTAGGTTGACAAAAGTATTATTAAATTAAACGAATGATGAACCGACGACGATTAATGCGTTCCCGCAACAGAATGATAGCCGGAGTATGTGCCGGAATAGCCGAATATTTGAATATAGACACTGCTCTTGTTCGAATTATTTACGTTTTGCTAACCATTTTTAGTGCCGGTTTTCCGGGTATTTTAATCTACATTATCATGTGGATTATTATGCCTGAATATTAATAGAATAATATACTATTTTAGATATTTACAGACCTTATCCGTTTTTTAATTGATAAGGTCTTTTTTTGTGTGAAAAAGGAACTGTTTAGGGTGTTAATATTTATCATAGATGCTATGTTAATTTAACATACCTCAAAAAGATTTTTAATAATTTTTTCATATTCCTAAGCTTTCTTATCTGTTGTTTACAAAAAAGCATTATATTTGTTATGCAGTAAAAGATACAAATGTAAATATATGGATAAATTTAGCTTTACAGGTAATATTGAGATAGGACAACTCGATGAACTTTATCAGAATTATAAAAAAGATCCGGAATCGGTAGAGGAGAGCTGGAGAAGTTTTTTTAAGGGATTCGACTTTGCATCAGAAAATTACCCCATAAAAGAAACCGCAAAAACAACAGCCACTGTTACTGACGGAGACTGTACCAACAAAGAATTTAATGTAATGAACCTTATTCAGGCATACCGCCAAAGAGGTCATTTTTTTACAGAAACAAATCCCGTTCGTGAAAGACGAAAATATTTTCCAACGCTTGACATTGAAAACTTCGGATTAGAAGAATCTGATTTAGACAAAGTTTTTTATGCCGGAAATGAAATTGGAATCGGAGCAGCAAAATTAAGTGATATTGTTAAACATTTGCAGAAAACTTATTGCCATTCCATTGGTGTTGAGTTTTTGTTTATGCGTGAACCGCAAGTTGTAAATTGGTTAAAAGCAAAAATGGAAAGCGTACAAAATACGCCAACTTTTAACGATAACCAACGAAAAGATATTTATCATCACTTAAACCTAGCAGTTGGTTTTGAGGGATATATACATAAGAAATTTGTAGGGCAAAAACGTTTTTCTTTGGAGGGAGCCGAAACGCTTATTCCCGCACTAGATGCCTTAATTGCACATGGAGCAAAATTGGGTAGTCGAGAATTTGTGTTTGGTATGGCACACCGAGGAAGATTAAACGTGTTGGCAAATATTTTAGAGAAACCTTACGAAAATATCTTTAAAGAGTTTGTTGGAGAAGAGTACGAAGAAGATATTGCTTTAGGAGATGTAAAATACCATTTAGGATATGACAATACGGTAATTACTGACGATGGAGAAGAAGTAAAACTACATCTTACTCCAAACCCCTCGCATTTAGAAACCGTAGCTCCGGTTGCCGAGGGAATTGCTCGTGCTAAAATCGATAACGATTACAATGGAGATGAAAATAAATTGGTGCCGGTGGTTATTCATGGCGATGCAGCCATTGCCGCTCAGGGAATTGTTTACGAAACCATACAGATGTCTCGCCTGCCGGGATATAAAACCGGGGGAACAATTCATTTGGTGATTAATAATCAAATCGGGTTTACCACCAATTATTTAGAAGCTCGTTCAAGTACCTACTGTACCGATATTGCTAAGGTTACCCGTTCGCCCATATTCCACGTAAATGGCGACGATGTGGAAGCTTTAATTTATACCGTGAAAATGGCAATGGAGTTCCGTCAAGAATTTCATACCGATGTGTTTATCGATATTTTATCGTACCGAAAATACGGACATAATGAGGGCGATGAGCCTCGTTTTACACAGCCTAAATTGTATAAAGCAATAGCTAAACATAAAAACCCGAGAGATATTTATGCCGCAACTTTAATAGAAAAAGGTATCTATTCTGCCGATGAAATTAAAGCGATAAATACCAACTATATTCAGTTGTTAGATGAAAAGTTTGAACTATCGAAACAGATTGATAAAGTAATTATTCAGCCATTTTTA
>PDWJ01003156.1_pt1 | contig 16111 bp, 13 predicted proteins | sample 1430881 | NCBI WGS metagenome assembly PDWJ01 (sample SAMN01162460, study PRJNA174530) | Oral metagenome, whole genome shotgun sequencing project. | biome: Marine environment; feature: Marine mammal; material: Swab sample of the gingival sulcus; isolation source: swab sample of gingival sulcus... | reverse complement strand
TGTAGTACCGGGTTTTATTATCAATGCAGATGTATCTCCTAATCTGGAAAATGAAACAGATCTTGTTCCAAACTTTAAGCAGTTTTTTGATTTCTATAAAAAGCAATCAGGAAAAGCCTTTAACAGTCCGGAAAATCCGATGCTTCTTAAGATAGTTTTGAGTTCTAACCTTGCAATAGCGAGTTATCCAACTCTTCATAATTTTGGTCTTGCGGATAATACATTTGAGGGTTTCACTAAATTCGTAGGTAAAGATTTTGCCAATCATGAGTTTCTTTTCATGCTTAATGGTTTTTTTCAGATCGAATCAAGGATTGCCGAACTTCTTGAAGACAATAAATCTCTTGATAGGTGCAGAAAGAATTTAAATAAACTCAAAACACTTAATAAAGAAAATAAAAGCCTGGATTATAATAAGATTCTTGATAATTTTAAAAATGAGGTAGATTCAGGTTTTTTCAACAGTGCTGAAGAGCAGCTTTCGATAGTTCTTAAGCGTGTAAGTAAATTAATAAAACTTGAAGATACTGAAAATACCGGAGTTGCCATTTTTGTTCAGCCCATGGTATACGGAAATTACGGAAAAGACAGCTATTCCGGTTACTTTACAACACGTAATTCTATTACAGGCGATGGTAAGCTGTCCGGTAAATTCTTTCAAAATGAATTCAATTCTTCTGATTCTTCCGGTAAAGATATTGCAAAAATTGACAAGAAATTTTTTGATCAGTTTATAAATATTTCTGAAAAACTTGAAAATGAATATCTTGAAATAAGAAAGGTCGGTTTTACAATAGAGAGCGGCCGTCTATCACTTATAAACCAGAATCCGGTTAATGAAAAATCAACACGTGCTGATATAAGGCTTTTGCTTGATTTACATGAAAAAAAGAAAATATCTGATAAAGATGTAATAAACGGTATCAAACCGGAGCAGCTAAATGAGCTTCTGCATCCCGTAATTGATCTTAAATCAGTAGAGAAACTAAAAAAGATCGAAGGCGGAATATCCGGTGCACCCGGTGCTGCTTTAGGGCGTATTTTCTTTTCCACAGAATCGCTTCTTGAAGAATATAAGAATGCGAGACTCAATGATAATGACGATCGTTTAATTTTATGCCTTACATCCAGCTTTGCTGAAGATGTAAAAGCTATTGAGGTTGCAACCGGTGTACTATCATCTGAAGGCGGATATGCTGCACATGCTTCTGTTGTAGCCAGACAGTACGGCAAAATATCTCTTGTTAATCCGGATATGAAGATTTCAGGCAAAAAGGCCGTAATAGGTGATGTTACAATTAAAGAAGGAGATTTTATAACCTTAAATGTTCCTGATTTTTCTACCCCAAGTATTTATCTCGGGCAGGCAGGGCTTATAAAACCAGATCCCAATAAGAATGGTCTGATTGACTTTCTGAAGATTGTAAAACGCAACACAGAGAATTTCGAGATCCGCGCTAACTGTGACAAGGCCTCTGATGCTAAACTGGCACTTGCATTTGGCGCAGATGGTATAGGTTTATGCCGCACTGAACATATGTTTTTTGACGAATCAAGGATTAATGTTTTCCGTGAAATGATCTTTGCTGAAGAAGGCGATAAGCGTAAGGCTGTTCTTAAGAAACTTAAAACAATGCAGAAAAAAGATTTTTCTGATCTTTTAAAGGTTATGGCAGGTAAGGAAGTTAATATAAGACTTCTTGATGCTCCTCTGCATGAATTTATGCCTCATAATAAAAATGAGATAAAATCTTTCTGTGAATACATGAAGAAATCAACCGGAAAACCTTTTACAGAAAAAATGCTTGTTGAAAAATCAGAAAATCTCAGAGAGTTTAACCCCATGTTAGGGCATAGAGGGTGCAGAATCGCGGTTTCATATCCTGAAATTTACCAAATGCAGGTTGAGGCCATATTTGAAGCGGCCTATGAACTTCAGGCTAAAAAAATCGATGTTCGTCCTGAAATAATGGTTCCGCTTATTATGAATGAAGCTGAACTGAAAATGATACTTTACGGAAAAAATATTGAAGGGCATCATTTCATGGGACTTCTTGATGTTGAAAAACAAATCCGTGAAAAACTTAAGGCGAAAAAAATGAATTTTAAGATCGGTACAATGATAGAGCTGCCGGCTGCAGCCCTTAATGCCGGTAATATTGCCCGTTACGCGGAGTTTTTCTCCTTCGGCACAAATGATCTGACCCAGACTACGCTGGGGCTTTCAAGAGATGACTTCACTTCATTCATGCCTGATTATACACTTTATGATATCATCAGCGGTAATCCATTCAGGACACTTGAAAAACCTGTTAAGGAACTTATAGCCCGTGCAATTCAGCGTGGAACCATTACAAGGCCGGATCTTCTTAAGGGACTATGCGGCGAACATGGAGCCGCACCTGAAAATATCGAATTCTGCATAAAAGCAGGTCTTGATTATGTATCATGTTCTACCTATTCGGTTCCTATAGCGGCGCTTTCAACCGCCCAGGCTCTGATAAACAGGTAAAATAAAAAGCCGGCTGGATTGACCATGCCGGCTTTTTTATACTTGTTCCTCTTTCAAAAGCGGTGTTTTTGAAAGAGGACTTGGAGTGTTATCAGAATATATTGAACTTCTTTATTCCCTCTACAACCATTTTTGCTGCCTTGGCAGCATCTCTTTTGGGAACCTGAGCCTCTCTATTCAAGGTCTGGATAAAGAAGAATTCAATTGTCTCAAGCACATCGGGACGATTATAAAAACATAACGCAAAGTTTATTCCTGTAGGTCTGAGAACAGTAAAAGAAGAGTAGGTAATTATAGGTTCTTTGGGAATCATTATCTTATATTGATTCTTTGCACTGTAAATATCAAGTTCATTGAATCTAAACGGAATTGAACTCCCATGTTCTCTTGAAACAGGCTCAACGTATTTTCTTGAATACATTGTGGGTTCAACAAGGATGTATAATTTACACCCATCGGTTTGAAAGGTAATTCCCTCTTGACTTCCTGTTATGCTTTTGACACTTCCATAGGCTACAACTTCATAAATTGAATATGGGGTATTATTTTTAAAAAAAGATGAAACTATATAACCGCCCTCCTGGGGTAGTTTCCCTTCTCTATAAGCCTGAAAAAGATCTAATGCCTTCGTATCACCCATTTTTTTCTCCTTTCATATGATTATAAATCATCATAGTTTAAATCGCAATATGGATTATTTTTTTTGAATTTTTTAAATGCTTCCTCTGATTTTTTCATATACATTTGGGACCAGTCATTCAGGCCCTTCTTTTTATATATTATCGCTATATTCTTATAAATTCTCCAATCTTTGCAGCCTTTATAGATACATTTCTGAAAAATGCTTAGAGCTTCTTCGTCTCTTCCGTTACGGTAAAGATTTACTCCGTATACCAGTAATAAATCCATTGAAGGTGACTTAAAGGCTGCAACAGCACTTTCGATAACAGAGAGTGTTTCTATATCTCTTCCATCCATTCTCATACAATAAAGCAGCATTTTAAGATATTTCTCATTAAATGGATCTGAGGCTAAAATCTGTCTGTAAATTACCGACGCCTCATTATATCTTTCGGACTTTCTGCAGCAATAAGCATATTTTTTAAGCATATTCATATCCGATGTAGATTCTGATACAATAAATTTAAACTCATTGGCCGCATCCGAAAAATTTTCATTCTCAAGAAGAAGTTCAGCATATAGAAGCCTTTTTTTTATATCATTATTAAACACTGAAAGGTATTTTTTAAAAGCTGCAATAAGTTTTTTAGTATTATCGTTTATCGATTCAAAGAGGCCTTCCCATGTATCTGAAAGACCATTATCTATCTTTAAAGCATTTTTAAATGCATTTTCTGCCTCAGCTTTCTCTGATTTTGAAAGATGTCCCCATCCTTTTGCCGTAAGAATCCAGACGTCTTTTTCAGTTTTAGGTCTTTGTTCAATCTTTTTACGCCATAGTTTGAAATCTTCGCCGGTTTTCCAGCTGCATAATATAAGGTAATACTGGGCAAAATCATCATCACCATCACGTGAAAGGATCTTTTCCAGTTCAGTGAGCATTCCCTTATAGTCCTGTTGTAACCATTTTATAACTGAACGCCCATATAGGGCCTCAATTGAATGAGAATCAATCTCCATGGCTCTTGTATAGTGATTATAAGCCTCATCAAGTTTACCTCTTTTCTGAAGGCATTCTCCGGCAAGAAGGTGCATTTGAACCGTCTTTTCTTTTTTCAAGGCTGCTATCGCATAATGAAATGCAACCTTATAATTCTGCTTTTCCCAAAATGCTTCAGCAAGGATACTCTCCATATTTTTGATTGAATTAAAAAATTCAAGGATTTCATTATTATTTTTATAGGTCTTAAGAAGTTCTGAAGCCCCCTCAATATCGCCGTATAATACATAAAGCTCAGCAAGGATATTTTTAATCAGCGGATCTTCAGGAGAATAGCTGGATGCCTCACTGATGTAACCGGCGGCCTCCTGATATTTTTTCTGCTCTTTGAGAATTATTCCTATATATAATTTAGTTGTTACTGAAGAATATCCTGCCTGCTCCAGGAAAAGTAATCCATTAAGTGCAGAATCATATCTTTCCTTTTTGAATTCCTTCATCGAAAAAATCAAGACACAGTTGATATACATTCCGTATATCCTGGTATTTTCAGGTGACTTTTCTACCGCATTTCTCAGATACTCAAGTGCCCGGAATATTTTCCCTGTCCTCATCAACGCGTATCCCATATAGGCTATAGCAGGAACAAAATCAGGTTTAAGCGTCAGTGATTCAGAAAAGCATGAAACAGCCCTGCTATAGTTGTTGAGTACAAGATGGGTACGGCCCAGAAAAAAGTATCCCGCACTGAATTCAGGCATTCTTGTTATAAAAAGTCTAAAGAAGATTATTGCGTCATTGTATCTGCCTGTTTCATGATAGGCCCTGCCAAGATACAATAATGCCTCAGGAATATTATCTGTAGAGTTTATTACAACCCTCAGTTTCTTGATAGCCGCAGCATAGTTACGTTTTTTGCCATCTTCTATTGCTTTTAGAAAATAATTTTTAGCTTTTTCTTCGGTATTTTTCACATTAATAGATTAACATATTAAGACAATAATGACTGCATTTTTTTATCTTCACATTAAAAGCTCTTTCTGATATATTTGCGTATGGAAGACAAGAGTATATTCAGAAACATATCGCCGCTTGATCACAGATATTATCTGTCAAATAAGGCCCTTTTTGATGATCTGGCAGATTATATAAGCGAAGAAGCAGGAATAACCTACTGTATTAAGGCCGAAACAGCCCTCCTTAAAAGCCATATGAGCCTCGACAAAGAACGTTATGGTCATTTTTTTGATGAAATTGATAAAATTACAGCCTCAATAACACCTGAAGAGGTTTATGCTGAAGAAGAGAAAACACAGCATAATATAAGGGCACTTGTCAATGTGATGAAGCAAAAGGTTCCGGATGAGCTTAAGCCTCTTATACATCTTGGAGCCACATCCGTTGATATTCTGGATACTGCTTCGTCAATGAAGTACAGAGACTGTGTACGCAAAGTTATTTTGCCTCAGCTGATTACGCTCGAAAAACAGCTTGCCGGAATTGCTGCTGAAGAAGCCCGTACCCCGCAGGTTGGAAGAACCCATGGTCAGCATGCTGTACCGATTACCCTTGGTTTTACAATATCTGAATACGTATCAAGGCTGGGTAAATCCATTATTGAGATCGAACGGCTTTCAAATAACCTCCGCGGCAAACTGGCCGGTGCTGTTGGTGCCTATAATTCAACAAGCATGATTGTAAAGGATCCATTTAAGCTTGAAGAAACCTATCTGGAATACCTCGGATTAACGGCCTCTGAGCATTCAACACAGCTTGTTGAACCGGAGTATTTACTCAGACTTTTGACCGAGATTAATACAGCATTCGGTATAATTGCAAATCTGGCAGATGATCTCAGAAACCTTCAGCGTTCGGAAATATCAGAGCTGCGGGAGATGTTTACATCGACCCAGGTAGGCTCATCCACAATGCCCCAAAAACGTAATCCATGGAATTCTGAACATGTCAAAAGCCTGTGGAAGTCATTCAGTCCAAGGGTCGTTACATTTTTTATGGATCAGATATCCGAACATCAGAGGGACCTTTCAAATTCAGCCTCGTCAAGATTCGTATCAGATTATCTGGCCGGTTTTGCAGCCGCGGCAGCCAGAATGATAAAGATAACAGCAACCCTTTATGTTGATAAGCAGCGGCTTAAGGCAAATATCAGACTTACCGGAGATCTTGTTCTCGCGGAGGCTGCCTACATCCTGCTTTCATGCGCTGGAGAACCAGATGCACATGAGATCATCAGAAAGGTTACGTTAAGCTGTGAACAGAATAATACAAGCCTTGCAGAAGAACTTCCTAAAGACTTCGATGCATGGAGTAAAATATCGATTCAATTAAAAGAAACCGCAGGAATTGACGCAATGGAATTTTTTTCTAATCCTGAGCTATACCGTGGAAAAGCCGCAGAAAAAGCGGAAACTATTTCTTCAAAATATATGAATGAAATGAACAAGCTGTTGGAGGCCCTAAAATGAATATAAAAGAATCACTAAGCTATGACGACGTTCTTCTTGTACCCGGCCCTTCAGAGGTTTTGCCGCATACAGCAAATGTAAAAACCAGGCTTGCAGGAGATATCCATCTTAATTCACCGATTTTGTCTGCGGCAATGGATACTGTAACTGAAGAAGAGCTTGCCATTGCACTTGCTCTTGAGGGAGGTGCAGGGGTAATACACCGTAATCTGAGCCCCGAAGACCAAGCTGCTCAGGTTGCCTCTGTAAAGCGTTTTCTTAACTGGATAATAGAAAATCCGGTTACAGTCTTTGAAGACACCCTGTTGGGTGATGTAAGAAGCCTCAGAGCAAAATACGGTGTTTCAGGCTTTCCTGTAACCGATCAAAATGGAATATTAAAGGGAATTATAACCGGGCGGGACCTGAGGTTCTGTGATGATAATAACCTTTTTGTACGTGATGTTATGACACCAAATCCTGTAATAGCAGAGGGCGTTCCGACTCCTGATACAGCAAAGGTCAAATTCAACAAATATAAAATAGAAAAACTGCCTGTTGTAGACAAGGACGGCAGAATAACGGGGCTTGTTACAGTAAAGGATATGGAAAAGCACGGTGAGCATCCGGATGCAGCAACCGATAGTTCCGGCCGCCTTATTGTCGGCGCGGCAATATCGCCTCAGGATTATGAACGAAGGCTTCCGCTTCTTATAGAAAACAAGGTAGATTTTGTTGTTCTTGATACAGCCCATGGTGATGCCTCAAGTGTTATAAATGCTGTTAAGGCAATAAAGAAAAACTATGATGTCATTGTAATAGGCGGCAATGCCGCAACAGCTGAGGCAACAAGACGCCTTATTGATGCCGGCTCCGATGCCGTTAAGGTAGGAGTAGGCCCCGGATCAATCTGTACAACAAGAATCGTTGCCGGTGTAGGCGTACCCCAGTTTTCAGCAGTGTCCTGGTGCGCTGAAGAGGCGGAAAAAGACGATATACCCGTAATAGCAGACGGTGGTATAAAGTTTTCCGGTGACATCCCAAAGGCAATAGCCGCCGGCGCCTCATCCATCATGATAGGTAATCTTTTTGCCGGCTTAAAAGAGGCCCCCGGAAGTGAAATAATCTATGAGGGAAGGATATTCAAACAATACAGGGGAATGGGCTCAATAGGCGCAATTAAACAGGGCAGCGGGGACCGCTACCAGATGAAGAAGGGAGAAGCCCCTGTTCCAGAGGGAATAGAAGGCCGTGTTCCGTATAAGGGTGAGTTAAGGGCCTATCATCATCAGCTTATAACCGGTTTAAAAAAAGGTATGAGCTATTGCGGATGTTCGAATATAAAAGAATTGCGTAATTACAAGAATTTTGTTAAGATCTCGCCTGCCGGCCTGAGAGAAAGTCATGCACACGATATAATGATTACTCAAGAAGCGCCAAATTATTCTAAGAATTAACCGAATAACCGAGGAGTTTTTAATGAATCTTGTTGTTGTCGGAGCTCAATGGGGAGATGAGGGCAAGGGTAAAATCGTAGATTTTCTTGCAGAGGATTCTGATCTGATAGTAAGATTTTCCGGTGGAGCCAATGCCGGACATACTATAGTTGCCGGAGATATTACATATAAACTTCACCTTGTTCCTTCAGGTATAATATATCCAGATAAGAAGGTCATTCTTGGAACCGGAATGGTCATAGATCCTGAGGCCCTCTTTACAGAGCTTGCTACAATAGAAGAGCAGGGAATAGACTGGAAAAACCGAATATATATATCTGATCGCGCTCATCTTGTACTGCCGCGTTACCGTCAGGAAGATATTGAACATGACAAAAACCGAATGAAACCAATAGGAACCACCGGAAGGGGTATTGGTATAACCTATGCCCACAAGGCCAACCGTGACGGAATAAGGGTAGGGGATCTTTACAATGAAGAGCTCTATGAATCTTTTTCCGATGAAGACCGCGGATATCTTGATGTGTACAAGGATAAAATGAGAGAGATGGTAATTGATCTTGTATCCTTCATGGCTGAAAATAAGGGTAAACGTACTCTTTTTGAGGGTGCTCAGGGTGTACTTCTTGATCTTGATGTGGGAACATATCCCTATGTTTCATCCGGCTATTCACAGGCCGCGGGTGCTGCAATGGGCGGGGGTGTTGGACCCAGAGATATAGACGGGGTTCTCGGGGTGTTCAAGGCCTATTCTACGCGTGTAGGTAACGGCCCGTTCCCAAGCGAGTTTCAGGAAAACAGGGATGGTGAGCTTGAAAACTACATAAGAGAAACCGGCCGTGAGTACGGTGTTACAACAGGAAGACCCCGCCGCTGCGGATATCTTGATCTTCCCGCCCTGAAATATGCCTGCCGCGTAAACTCTGTTGACAGCCTGGTTCTTACACATCTTGATGTTTATGATGAGATTAGTGAAATAAAGGCATGTGTAGCCTATGAATGCGAAGGTGAAGTAATAGAAAATTTCCCTGCGGATATCAGTATTCTCGAAAAGGCTGTTCCTGTCACAAAATCCTTCAAGGGTTGGGGAAAAGACCTTAAAAAGATCAGGAATTATGAAGATCTTCCGCAAGAGGCAAAAGACTATATCAAATTTATCGAAGACTACACCGGAGCAAATATTGATATAATTTCAATAGGCTACAGAAGAGAAGAAACTATCATAAGAAAAAAATTCTGGTCATAGAAGATATTAGGAGTGAGATAAATGGATAAGATCCTCGTATTTGATTTCGGCAGTCAGACAGCCCAGCTTATTGCAAGACGTATACGTGATTTCGGAGTATATACCGATATCGTTACAGCCGAAAGTGAATGTACTCCTGCACTTCTAAAAGACGTTAAGGGAATAATTCTTTCAGGTTCGCCATATTCCGTCTATGAAGATGGGGCCCCAAATCCTCATCCATCAATATATAGTACAGGGCTGCCGATTCTCGGAATCTGTTATGGTTTTCAGCGGATGACTGCCGATTACAACGGGAGTGTTATGGCCCTTGAAAAAACAGAGTACGGGCGTTCAGATATCAGCTATATAAAGGATAATCCCCTTTTTGAAGGGATCCCCGACGGTTTTACGTCATGGATGAGTCATGGTGACAGCATTGAAAAACTTGGAAACGGTTTTGAGCTTATTGCCGAATCTGAACACCATATTGCCTGCGGTTTTAATCAAAACCTTAATGCATGGGGGCTGCAGTTTCATCCTGAGGTAACCCACTGTGAACATGGAATTGATATTCTTAAAAATTTTGTTTTAAAGATATGTAAGGCAAAAACAGGCTGGGATATGGAAACATATCTTAAGCAGGAAATTGAAGCAGTTCAAAAACAGGCAGCCGGAAGGGATGTTCTTCTTCTTATATCCGGCGGTGTAGATTCAACCGTTGTGGGAGGACTGCTTCTTAAGGCCCTTGCACCGGAGAAGGTACATCTGATGTATATTGATACAGGTCTTATGCGCAAGAATGAATCAAAAGAGGTTGAGGAAGGACTTAAAAAGCTCGGCGCAAAAAATCTTTATCTTATAGACGCATCAGAACGCTTTTTAAAAGCGCTTGCCGGCGTTAGTGATCCGGAAAAAAAGCGGGAGATCATCGGTAATTTATTTATAGAGGTACAGGAGACCGAGGTTAAAAAACGCCTTGAGGGTGACTACATGCTCGCCCAGGGAACCCTCTATACCGACCTGATCGAATCCGGCAAGGGGGTTGGTAAAAAAGCGCAGGTGATAAAATCCCACCATAATGTCCGAGCGCCCTTGGTCGAAAAGAAACGCAATAAAGGGCTGATTATCGAGCCGCTTGGCAAACTCTATAAGGATGAGGTACGCAGTCTTGGCCGTAAAATCGGTATCAGCGAAGAAATCATCCGGCGGCACCCCTTTCCGGGCCCCGGGCTCGCGGTTCGCATCCTCGGGGATATAACCGTTGAGAAATGCAGCATCCTGCGCGAAGCAGACTGGATTTTTATCAATGAATTAAAGGCCCGCGGACTCTACGATAAGATATGGCAGGCCTTTGCGGTATTGTTGCCGATAAAGAGTGTAGGTGTCGCGGGCGATATGCGTGAATACGGAAATGTACTGGCGCTTCGCGCGATTACCTCAAATGACGGCATGACCGCGGATGTATACCCATTTGAGTCTAAGGATATACTTGAGATATCATCCCTGATCACAAATTCGATACGCGAAATAGGCCGTGTCGTTTATGATATCAGCTCAAAACCACCAGCAACAATTGAGTGGGAATAGAAAAAATAGGCTATAAAACCTTATGAATATAGCAATGAATATGATCGGACTTGTATTAATCATTTTAATGAAGTTTGATTTCGGGTACAGAATAAGGAAGACAAAAAATAAACAAGATAAACTATTTTCTTATATTTTGCTTACTTCTGCGGCATTATTAATATCAAATAGCATGGCTTGGTGGCTGGAAGGAAATCCCGACCCTGGCCTTTATGTCTTTCACTACCTTATCATTTTTACAGTATTTATTGCGCAACCATTATTTGATATAGCCTGGATGTTTTATTGTCTCGAAATATTGGGGCATAGTTATAAATTGAAAAGAGATTGGAAACCATTAACTGTGCTATTTATGCCCATTATGGTAATTACCGTTATCTGTTTATTCTCTTATAAATTACCTATATTTTTTAATCTAGATAACTTAGGCAGATATAGCAGGGGAACATATCACCATATTTATGTAATGTTATCACTTTCCTATGTTGCCTATGCAATGATTAGAGTGTTTTTAGCATACAATAAAAGAATAGAGCTTGAAAAATTTATCAGTTTACTTTTGCAACCTGCTATTCCTCTTCTGGCTGCTCCTATACAGTTATATAATATCAATTTGAATCTTATCTATGTCTCTACCGCAATTACATCACTGATCGTATATTTTAACTTTCAAAACGTTATGATTACAACCGATCCTTTAACCGGACTAAATAACAGAACAAGATTTGAATCATACCTCCCTAATCGACTAGAATCATTAAATGATAATCAAATATTATTTTTAATGATGATAGACATCAATCGATTTAAATCAATCAACGATACGTTCGGTCACATCGAAGGTGATGCCGCACTAAAAAGAATAGCTAAAATTATTTTAAAATCTATTTCACAAAATGATTTTGTATGTCGAATTGGTGGTGACGAATTTATAGTTGTTGGTAGTAGAGAATCGCTTACTGAAATCGGAAAATACAGAGACAATATAAAATACAATACCCAAAATTATAACGAAACAAATGAAAAAAAATACGATCTCTCGGTAAGCATTGGTTTTGCAACAACAACAAAAAAAGAAATGAAAACTATCGAATGCTTACTTTTAGAAGCAGATAAAAACATGTATACCGAAAAAAATCTTACAAAAACCTAGGAATTCCTTATGAACTAAGTTTTAAAAATAGTTCTTTCAAATATTAAAAAATAGTATATAATGCCTTATTAGTTTTTTACATAAAGTTATATAAGGAGGAATTATAAAATAGCCTCCATGCTATTTTATAATTTTGCAGTTTGAAGCTTTGCTTCAAACTACTGGTTACATAACCGCATCCCTGCGGTTTTATAGGAGAAATAAATGGAAATGACAAAACAAGTAAATATTAAAAAAAATGTATTAATATTCTCATTAATCGCATTATTGTTAGGTATAATTCAAGTCTTTGCGCCTGAATTTGTTCTTAAGGTTTTAGATTATCTCGTAGGTGTATGTATTTTGATATTGGGTATATTCAATATCATTTTATATAAGAAAAACAGAATTAAAAATATTTCTACAAATAATTTGTCATATGGCATTATTCTACTTGTACTTGGTGTCTATTTTCTAACTCACAAGGGTTTTGTTGTAGGGATTATGGCTCTGGTTTTTGGTTTTTATATAATGGTTAACGGTATATTTGGTATACAGTTTTCATTTGAATCTAAAAACAAAGGCTTTGAGAAGTGGAAAGTTTTACTTATTATGTCTATTATAAACTTTATTCTAGGTGTAATTGTTCTGTTTCTGCCTATTCAATCTTCATTGGTTCTTATTTTCTGGAACGGAATATTCATGATTCTCAGTGCTGTTATAAACTTGGTTGTTCTTATTATTAATAAAAGATCTTTAAAAGAAGGACCGGAAGAAAGAGAAGAAATTATAACTGAGTAAAGTTTAAATGTAGTATTTTTGATACCTAAACCGAAGCAGCAACATAAATTTTGCTGCTTCAATATTTTGTGTCCTAATGACGGATATAGATGCGTCATTTTTAGATGGAATGTACTTTTCAGAGCCTTTTACGGAAGTTATATAAGGAACGAGCAAGAAGGGTTAAGTGATAACTTATATAGAAAATACAATTAAAGAAGAAAATAATAATTTTAAAAACTTGATAATAAAGCAAATTAATATCCATAAGGTTGATAAAAAACTGAATATTGTTACAAATTTATCTGTAAATGCAAAGGATGGTCGAATTATCGATTTTTTAAATTTTATAACTAAACTTTTAGTCAAGTTAGAAGAAAAATATAAAAATTGGGGACTTAATATAATATTGGAATAAGGGTAATGGTATGAAATTATGTTTGGAATAGGAATAAAAAAGAATGAAGTTACAGATGAAGTAGTAGAATATTATAGAAAAAATCCTGATGAACTAGATTTACTTATTGATAAGGAAGACTTTAACATAAAATTCTTGAGCTATTTTTTCTTTTTTGGTTTAATAATGACAGTCGGTAGTAGAGTTTTATCTTTTATGTTTGGTGATATTTGGGGTGACTTTGTAAATAATGTTCTTTTAGATGTTGTATCAGAAATCGGTATAGCTATATTTGGTGGAGCTGTAACAGCATATTTACTTGAATATTTACAAAAAAAGCAATATGAAGAAAATATATCGTATAGAAATGAGATAAAAAAAAGATTGTAAATGGCTGAGTAAAATTCTACCTTAAATTTTAAAATGAAGTATTTTGTGCCCTATGATAAACCCTCTTTAATTTTATTTTTGCTTGCAAAATAAACGATTATACTTGCCAGTATTGCTACTGTCATATTTATAAAAATCAAGCTCCAATCAGCTGAGTTATTTACAATAATTTGTTTTAAAGATTTATAAGACCAGTAAAAAGGACTCCAGTAAACTGTTAGATGCCAGTTAGCAGATGTAAGCTCTTCTACCAATATGGAGGCTATCATTGGAATAAGCAGTATCTTTATCGAACCTGAGGCCTCTATCATATCCGAACTAATTATACCCATTAAAAAACCAATAATTATTGATATAAATGATGTGGAAATAATAACTAAAAACATTTGGCCCCAATTTATATCTATAATACCGAGTATCAATATTGATGATATTGATGAGAAAAAGAGTAAGGCAAGGGCTATCAATGATTTTCCTATTATGTATTCTATTTTTTTTACTGTTGTAACATTAACGGCATGTATAGTCTTATCACTTTTATCATCTACTATTCCTGATGCGATTATCATTCCAGTAAGGATGGTTATCATAAGCAGAAGAGACGCTCCAAGGTTTCTTTTTATTGGGGCTGTTTTCTCACCAAAACCGTATATCTCTGCTATTGTATCATCTATATCAGAACCCCTTAAATAGAGGGTCATAATTATCTTGGCAAACTGTTCCACACCATCAAGTTCATTTCCCTGTGCTATTATCTCGTAATTATTATCCTTTGGAACTATACCAATAACATGATCTTTTTTGAGAACCCTCTCTTCTACTTTTTTCACAGAATCATAGCTTTTTACCTTTGCTATTTTTTCAAAGTATTCAAGCATTTCTGTTTCAGAATTAACTCCTGCAACATATAGCGAGGTATCAATAAGCCCGGGTGTTAAAAGAACTATTAATACAGCAAGGATAAGAGGAGTAAAAACAATCCAAAGAAGGAGCGGGTCTTTGACCGTTATTGAAAGATCATTTAAAAATATAGGAATTATCTTTTTCATGGCTTGTGTCCTTATAATACTTTCTTGTACCTGAAAGCGGATATTTCAATTAAAGGAAGTCCCGCAGCTATTAGCACTGCGCTTGTGATTAGCGGATATGAGTATGATACCCCGGTGCTGATAACTTCTTTAACTGATAACAATATATAATGTGATGGTATAAGTTTTACCCAGCCGGGGGAAAAAGTAGGCATGTAGTACGATAAAACAGGCAGCATCAGTATAACCAGTATTATCATCATAAGACCAAATGAAGATTTCATATTATCAAAGAAGCTTGAAATAAGCAGGCCTATACTGCCTGCAAAGAAAGATGCTGATAACAGGATAACTATTAAAAGAGGGTAGTTTGCCTGAGCCTTCATAATTGGAATACATATAATTAAAGATGTAAGTATGGAACCCGGCAGATATGCTATAAGCTTTGAAAGAAGGACTCCCCTCATACTTATAGGGCTTACTCTTGCTGCTCTTATTACATCCTGAGCCTTATCATTAAAAATATGCCCTGCTACGATAAATATGCCCATAAGGGCATTCATATAAACAATTATAAGCGGAACAAAACTCTGTTTAATGTTTAGTTTATCTATTTCCCCAAATATCTGACTTTTTGCTCTTCTGCTTCATCAATTACATCATAGATATTATCATTATGTAATGCATAGGTTGCGTTTTTAAATTTTTCTGTTACAACACCGGGAAAGAATATCTCATAGTTTTCTCTGTTTTCTTTATCGTAGTAGATTATTCCTCCGGTGTTACGTTTTGCCCGGGAAAGGCGCAGTACATCTTCAAATGAGTTGAAGAGGTATACATGCTTATCAAGACGTCCGCCTTTTTTATCATAGATGGCGTAACCAACTCCGGTTATTTCTTTTTGATCATCAAAGACAAAAGAATAGCTCCCGTCATCGTTTTTCGTCTTTTTAAGTTTTTCAAACTCTTTATCAAAGGGGTAAACTATATTATCAAATTGATTTGGAACGGTATCCCTGTCAGGAAACAGTTTAATTTCAGCCGGCTCAAGAATAAAGGTTTTATCATCTGATTTTTCCATCACACCCTTTTCGATTGACTTTTCGAAAATCATCCGGGAAATCTCAGGCTTCATGTTATAGAATAGGTATTCTTCTTTACTGCTCACTTTTTCTGAAGGAACAAGAAAGAGCATTATAAGAAGTACAATCACTGTAATCAGTAACTCTGTATAAAAATAGAAGCCTCTTGAAGTAATTATTAGTTCTTTTGAAATTTGAGTTATAAACTTCATATTATTCACCTGATTCGTATATTAATTCTCTACCGGTAATTTCAATAAATATCTCTTCAAGTGTTGCTTCTTTGCTGTGCAGCGTAAGTATGTTTTTACTCTCGATTATATCTTTTAAAATCCGTTTTTCTTCTTCTATTTCAGGTCTTAATTTTTTGACTACAGTATTATTACCATCGATATATTCGGCTTCAATAATTTTTTGACCGTACTTTAGTTT
>PDWJ01003154.1_pt1 | contig 16120 bp, 14 predicted proteins | sample 1430881 | NCBI WGS metagenome assembly PDWJ01 (sample SAMN01162460, study PRJNA174530) | Oral metagenome, whole genome shotgun sequencing project. | biome: Marine environment; feature: Marine mammal; material: Swab sample of the gingival sulcus; isolation source: swab sample of gingival sulcus... | reverse complement strand
TGCTAGTTCATAGCCTCTATTTTTTGTGCTTTTCACGCGTCACACCCCTTCTTTTTTTATCATCACCAAGGTATTGATAAAAATAACATTTAATACGTCCATTATAAAGTTTGCGGTTACGGTCAGACTTTCTGGTAAAAGCCTCCTCAAATTTTTCATGTGAGGTCAAAATAAAACACGACCATGCAGGGTTTATCTTTTGACCTAGCGTCTTATATAATTGATATGCCTTATCTGCATCTTCTAATCTTTCGCCATAGGGTGGATTGATGACAATACAAAGATCATCACCTTTTGGCTGCCAATCTTTGATGTCTTGAACTGTAAAATCAATACAATCATCAACACCCGCAAGTTCCGCATTTTGTTTGGCAATGGCGATTGTCTTGGCGCTGATATCGCTTCCTTGAATGTTCAACTCCTTATCGTAATCAATCGCTTGATAAGCCTTTTTACGCGCATTTTTATAGGCATCCACTGGCATAAACGACCATTTTTCTGATGCAAATTTTTGCCCTAATCCCGGTGCGATATTTCTTTGTATCAATGCAGCTTCAATCAAAAGTGTTCCAGTGCCACACATCGGGTCAATTAACGGTCTATCACCGCGCCAATTCGATAACAGGATTAATGCTGCAGCAAGTGTCTCTTTAAGTGGCGCAGCATTACCTTGTTCACGATAACCACGCTTATGCAGTCCCACACCCGATGTATCGAGTAGCACCTGAACCTTATCTTTAAATATACTAATCTTTATATCTACAGTCTCAGCACTTTCTTTAAACCAATTCGTTCTATAGTGAATCTTTAATTTTTCAACGATCGCTTTTTTAGTGATTTTTTGGATGTCTGATAAACTGTATAATTGAGATTTGACCGACTTAGCATTGACAGGAAAAGCGCTATCCACGTTTAAATACTGATGCCATGGTAATGCTTTTATCGATTCAAAGAGCGCTTCAAAACTAAGTGCCTTAAATTCACCCACCATTAAATAAACGCGTTCTGCACAGCGTAAATTAAGGTTTAAAATGGCGATGTCTTCAAGTTCTCCCTGAAAGGAAATAGCACCATTTTCAACGGATTTAATTTTATAGCCCATGCGGACTAATTCGGTTTTAACCACTTTTTCTAGTCCGAAAGCACTGACTGCAATTAATGTATACATCGGTCATCCTCATTACTATAATCAATTACTCTTGTATTAATTTAGCCAATTCATACAACATTCTAACGCCATAGCCTGTTGCACCTTCATTGTAGTAATACTTTTCTTTTTCCTTATAGGCAACGCTGGCGATATCAATATGAATCCATGGTAGATTATTTTCAACAAATGCCTTGAGTAGTACACCTGCTATAATGGCACCTGGATCTCCACCAATATTTGTATAATCAGCAAATGTTGCTTTTATCTGCTCATCATATTCCTTAAAGAAAGGCATACGCCATATTTTTTCACCTGAAACATCCGCAGCATTTTGTAATTTACTGTATAAGTCATCATTATTTGACAATGTTAAAGACGCTACATCGCCAAGTGAACGACCTGCTGCACCTGTTAGCGTTGCCACATCGACAACGGTAGTTACTTTTTCTTTACGCTGAATATAGGTGAGTGCATCAACCAAAGTAAAACGACCTTCTGCATCTGTATTTTCACAGAGAATGGTCTTTCCACTCATTGTCGTCAATATATCACCTGGACGATAAGCCGTTGAAGAAATTGAATTTTCACAAGCTGCCACTACTGCCGTAACATTGAGTTCTAATTTCGCCTTAGCAATCGCTGTCATGGCGCCTATGACAGTCGCAGCACCACCCATGTCTGTCTGCATCAATTTCATACCTTCAGTCGACTTAATTGAATAGCCACCTGTGTCATAGGTGAGACCTTTACCCACTAAGCCCAATATTTTATCTGACTTTTTATCGCCGCGATAACGCATTACGATTAAATATGGTTTATTAGATGACCCCTTTGCAACATCTAAATAAGCATTCATGCCGAGTTTTTGAATGGCAGATTTTTTAAATAACTCTACTTCAAAACCATAATTTTTACCATTTTCTTGAGCTTCTAAAGCCAGTTTTTTAGGTGTCATATAATGTGCTGGCTCATCTATTAAATAACGTGTGATATTAACGCTTTCAGCTACATTTTTTCCCTCTTCAATCACGCTTTCTAAAACTGAATTTTGATTGTCATCAATAATCGCAATCTCTTTTAAGTAACATTTTGTTTTTTTTGTTTTATATTTATCAAAAGTATATAAGCCCGTTACAACCATTTCAGCAAAAATCTTGTAAAGATACGCTTTTTGTAAACCACACTCCACAAAATAAACATCCATGTTATCAATTTTTTCAGACTTTGCACATTTTAATGCCTTAAACGCTGCTAATCTATAATCACCAATCGTAATCTTTTCAGGGCTTTCACCCATTCCAACAACAATATATTTTTTCGTCGCCGTTTCAATAAATTTTACGCTGCCCAATTCAAATGTATAGCGTTCTTGATTGACATTATTGTTGAGTATAGCAACCAATTCTTCAGGTAATTTGCTTTCATCGAATGTTTTAAATAAAAAATACATCGCAGTATTTGCCATTGCTTGCTCAGCGCTTTTAATTTTTATCATCATAATCCTCCACACCACATATTTGTAGTACAAATAATAATCTATATCGCCTATATTATAACTACCAAAAAAACAAGATAGTTAATCAATTCACATTAAATAATTCGTTAGATACCATGCCGTATGAAAACATCAACCTCTATAATCGTCTTTTAAAAAGTAAGACTATAAAGCATTTGGCTACTTAAATTTCACGTCGTCCTTCTAACGCCTTTGACAAGGTGATTTCATCTGCATATTCAATGTCACCACCAACCGGTATGCCATGTGCAATACGCGTTACTTTTACGCCTAAAGGCTTTATTAATTTTGAAATGTACATCGCTGTTGCTTCACCTTCGATTGTTGGATTCGTCGCCAGTATAATTTCTTCAACATCATTTAATCTGGCAAGTAGTGGCTTGATGCTAATATCGTCTGGACCAATACCATCAAGTGGTGAAATTGCACCATGCAGTACATGATATTTACCATCAAAATCCCTTGTTCGTTCCATTACAAAAACATCTTTTGGATTTTCAACCACACAAATAATGCGATTATGTCGCTTGGTGCTCTGACAAATTCTACAGGGATCAACATCTGTAAAATTACCACATACACTGCAATAATTTACCTGATTTTTTGCATCTACCAAAACTTGTGCAAAATGCCTAACGTCTTCACGTCGACAACCTAAAATATGAAAAGCAAGCCGTTGTGCGCTTTTTCTACCAATGCCTGGCAACTTAGCAAATTCTTCGATTAATTTATCAATTGGAGCAATAAACGATTGCATATGTCCTCCTAGAATAAACCAGGAATATTCATACCACCCGTCATACTGCCCATCACTTTACTCGCATCATCTTCAGACTGCTTTATTGCATCATTAATCGCAACGATGATTAAATCTTGTAGCATATCAACATCATCAGGATCGACCACTTCTGGTGCCAAAGTCAATGATTGTACTACTTTTTTACCACTGACTTGTACTTTAACAGCACCGCCACCTGATGAGGCTTCATAAATTTTGCTTTCTAATTCAGCCTGTGCTTTTTCCATGTCGCGTTGCATTTTTTGCACTTGCTTCATCATACTTCCCATATTGCCCATACCACCTGGTCTACCTTTAAATTTTCCCTTTGCCATAACATCCTCCTTATTTAATAATTATTTTGTCATTTTCCACAACTTCATCAAAATAATCTTTAATTTTTTTCTCTCTATCATCAACAACGTCATAATCGATAATATTTACTTTTATTTCTTGACCATAAACCTTTTTAAATGATGACAAGATATTATTCATATTATTTTCATTTTCTATTGCCGTTCTTAGTATTGCAAATTGTTCGTTTATCTGCATTGTAAGCATACCATTATCAAATTGAATCGGTTTTACTTCTTTCATCAACGCAAAAGTTGTCACTAATTGCTCTTTTATGCAAATTAAATAATCATCCCAGTACTTTTTAATTACATCTAAAGTTAATGTTTCACCCGTTGGTTTTATTTTAACATCAACATCAGAATTATCAACGTTATCTATAGAATTTGTTTTTTTATCCACAGTTTTATCAGTATTTTCCATATCTTCTGTGGTTAACTTTTGAGATTCCTTTTGAATAGGTTTAGATTCAACTAAATTTAATGGTGTTTCCACCATTGGTTCTATGCCCTTTTCTAAACGCTCTACGCGCATTTCTAATGCTTTAAAATCAATTTTCTTTGGCTGGCTAGCAATTTTTAATAATGCCAATTCTAACACCACCCAAGGGTGATTAGCATTTTGTATTTTTTTATCGATTTCTAATAGTTGGTCGAGTATTGCCAACCAGTCTGACAAATTTATTGCTTTAACCATCTTATCTAACCAAATTGTTTCGTGACTTGACAAATGAATGGATGATGATTTTTCCGCCACGCTATAGCGCATACCCTCTTTGAATAAATTGATTAAATCATGCAGTAAAACCTGAACATCTTTACCATTTTGATAGTGTTGTCGCAACACCTCGACGATGGTAGCACTATCCCTTTCTATTATCTTCGTTGCTAAAAAGGTCATGGCATCATCTTCAATGCGACCTAAAATACGAGAAGTGGTTTGATAATCGAGCGTCTCTCCTGAAAATGAAAGACACTGCTCTAATAAACTGAGTGCATCGCGCATCGCGCCCTCTGCCAATCTAACAATTAAATTTATGGCATCATCAGAAACCTTCACATTTAAAGCGTCACATTTTTTTTGTAAGTCCTTTGCAATTTTTTCTGCGGGTATTCGCTTAAACTCAAAACGTTGACAACGACTGGTTATTGTAGCTGGCACCTTATGCGGTTCTGTTGTCGCAAGAATAAATATCATATAATGCGGTGGTTCTTCTAAAGTTTTTAACAGTGCGTTAAAAGCACCTTTTGACAACATATGCACCTCATCTATAATCATCACTTTATACTTGGTACTACTCGGTGCAAATTTTATCATTTCGCGAATTTCTCTAATGTCGTCAACACCATTATTAGATGCTGCATCCATTTCAAAGACGTCCATATTTGCATCGTTTAAAATACTTTGACAAGTGGCACATTGATTACATGGGTTTGCATTTTGTCTTTTTTCACAATTAACTGAACGCGAAATAATTTTAGAGGTTGTCGTCTTTCCTGTTCCACGTGAACCTGTAAATAAATAGGCATGTGAAACATTACCACTATTGATTTGATTGACAAGTGTTTCTATAACAGCACCTTGACCAATAACATCATCAAAGACCAATGGTCTAAATTTCCTATACAGGGCTTTATACTCCAAACTTTCACCTCCTCATCATATCGTGTGTTTTACATACTTTACTATTTATTATAGTATAAATAAAATAAATGTATAGCTTTATAATACAAAAAAATACAGTAAAGTTTATAAACTTTGCTGTATTTTAGATGCAAATTAACATCAACATCATTTTAGAGCCATCAGGCAACCTCGCGGCACATGACTAGTACCGCTTACCGTTGCTTCCGTCAGGACCTGGCGGGATTCACAGGTAGCCATTGCGCAAGACCCAATGACTCTAAAATAATGTTGATTTTGGCGGAGAGAGCGGGACTCGAACCCGCGGGGCCGTTAAGCCTTACACGCTTTCCAGGCGTGCCCCTTAGCCACTCGGACATCTCTCCAGCTCTGTTTACTTTCTTTTTAATTTAAAAAATTGCTGAATTATTGTTGTGCAATCCTTTTCTAAAACACCGCCAACAACTTGAACCTCATGGTTAATATGGGGATTATCAAGCACATTCATCGCAGTACCACAAGCACCACCCTTTAAATCTTTCGCACCAAATATTAGCCGTTTGATTCTCGCTTGATAAATTAGTCCTGCACACATCGCACAGGGCTCAATTGTAACATAAAGCTCGCAATCTGTCAAACGCCATCCACCCAATACCAACGAAGCACGTTCAATTGCTAAAACCTCAGCATGGGCACTCGCTAAACGCGTCGTTTCCTTAATGTTATGCGCTCTTGCAATTACCTTATCATCTTTAACGATGATACAACCAATCGGCACTTCGTCTTTTAAATATGCAAACTTTGCTTCTTCTAAAGCCAAAGACATATATTTTTCATCGCGTGTCATCACAAAAACACCATACTACTTATTTTGGTTTGATAAAATCAACGATATTTATGATGCGTTGAATTTCATACTCGATCATAGTATTTTGCGTTTCTTGGAATTTTTCACGTTCTCTTGTTGATTTTTTAAGGTCTTTAATGCGCTTTTCTAAATCACTAATTGTACTGTCATTTTTTGCTTTTAATTCTTCCGTTGTCTTTACAACACTCTCTAAGACTTTGTTAAGCGAGTCAATTCTCATATAAGCATCATTGAGCAATTCGTTAACTTCTAATTCAGAAGCCTTCATAATATTGTGAACAGATTCACGTTTTATATCAACGGGTAAATTTTCAGGCAGTGCCTTTGCATAAACATCAACCATAAAAACAGTCGATTTAATGTCTTTAACAAGTGATGCTTTGCGATAAATATCTTCGATACTAAGTAGTTTATTGCGCTCATATGATTCAATCATCGCATCGAGTTTCTTCTCAACATCTTCCGTAGCAAAATCACGACTCGATAACGGTTTATGTTGTTCTGCTTGCATATTGTCATTCAAGGCAAATAAATCTTTACCAACATTTGTCGATTCATCTAAATCAACACTCTCATCACCCGCATTTCGTTGTAAAAATTTGTCAATCGCAGGTGTGCTCTCTATCTCAACATTAAATCCAGTATGAGGGGCTTCCTCATCTACATCTGCTTCTGCTATTTTTTCAGAACTTTCTTCTGAGGGGTCTAACGCTGTGAGTTGCTCAAGTGCCTTTTCCATCTCATCTAAACTTAACTCATTCTTATGTAGTACATCTGATTCCTCATCAAAAGTAACATCGAGCATTTCATCTAAATCGTTGCCACCTTCCATTATATCTACTTGCCCTAATTCATTCTCGATGACTGCTTCCTCTGTTATTTCAGATGATACTGTATCAAAATTCTCATTTGCTTCATTTTCATAAGGCAGATTCAAATCAAAATCATTAGGAATCTCATTGTTTTGATTAAATGATTCAGCACCTTCGCCTACAAATTTATCATCAATAGACTCACTTTGAACTTCAGTTGCTTCACTCTCAATCTCTTGACTTTCAACGTCATGATTACCCATCAAATTGTCTTCTGTAACCCCTTTTTTATCAAAGAGACCTAATTTTTCGAATATATTTTTCTTACTGCTCACAATAACCTCCTATGTTTATGAACACTGTTTATCGAGTTCTACGAATAATTCAATTTGCTCATCTATATCATTAATAACATTTCTTATATAATTAACCGCTGTTTGTAGCGAGTTAAGACGTTCAGTCTTGGAAATCTTAATTCCACGTAAATAATGACACATCATTTCTAAATCATTTTTATACTCCTTTTGTAAATCAGCCATCTTGCTGTCATTACTCTGGAGTGATTCCTTCATTATTGTTAACTCTTTTTCTAACTCGATAACTTTTAAGCTAGGTTCAACTTTTTCACCAACATCGTGGGTCTGCAAGGTCTCTCTAATTAATTCTACTCCCTCGCTAAGTATGTAAGTTACATTTTTATCTTTGACGACAAAAGGCTTTATTTGATCTTTTAAATATCTCATTTTTTTGTAGATTGTCACTTTGCTGACATCTAGCATTTTTGCAACTTCGATTACGCGATACAAAACTACCTCCTCATCGTCATTATTGGTGTAATATCTTCTTTAAAAATTTAACTTCTGCATTTTTATATTCTGTCATCTTTGTTTCTAATAACTTTTGATAGTGTGCAAGCGCATCCTCTTCTCTTTTTATCTGAATATCTAATTTACCAATTTCCTGTTTGAGTTTACTATGTGTTTCCTTAAACTTTAACATCTCATCATCATGGATTGACGCGTTCACTTGCAAATCTTCATCATTTACATCTTCATTATCAATCTCATCACTTTTTTTATCTATTACATCATCCTCAACTTTCACAGTTTCACTTATGTTATCGGCTGATTTACTGTTATTGTCAATACTAATCTTACTTTGTTCATCACTTTTATCAAAGAATGTATTGCTTAATAGTTTATAACCCGTTTCATCAATCTTTAAAACACCATCGATGCGTTTAACATAATCCTTTAAAGCAATTCTTTCTAAAACCAACATTTCATGCACTTTGACAGTTTCTACACCAAGTTTTTCAGCTAATTCATTAATGGTATACATGATACCTCCCTCATGGCTATGCCACAACTCTTGCTTTTAATTTAAACTTTATATCCCTTATCAAAAACCAATATAATTTTCATTTAACTTATATACTATTTTATTATATTTTTAACTATCTATCAATGGTTAAACGCAATCTTTGTTGTTAATTTACAAAAGGTTGATGGTTTACAGTAAACTACTGTAAGTTCGATTTAAAATAATCTCTTCTTTGATTTTATAAGAAAATATATTTACACATGGTTAAAACATTCAATTAATAGGTTTAAAAGGTGTTTAAAATGCTGATTTTTAAATGGTTGTAAACAGGTTTACAACTTTGTAAAAACAGCGTTTTTTTGTGATTTTTATGAATTTTGCAACTGTTTTTTAATTTTTTTATTCTCACAAAAGGACTGTGTATCAAAATAATACAAATACCATAATATAAAGAAATAATGTATCATTATGATACATTATTTCTTTATATTATACTTATTCATTTTCCTATACAACGTTGCACGACTGAATCCTAACAATTTTGCTGTAGCAGAAACATTGCCTTTGCAATACTTTAATGTTTCTTTTATTTTAATATACTCTACCTGCTCCATTGATAACTCTTGTGTTAAAATTGTATTATTATCAACTTCATCTTTGTTATTCGTTTTAAGCGTACGGTATTCACTTACTAAATCATAGGCATAAATTGTATTCAGTTTATGATTTTCTAAAAAAGCATTACATAAACCACTATTTTGCGATGGATTCGCAAGTGAAAAACTAACTATTTTGATGTTTTTTTCTGCTAATTTAATTCTTAAACGATTAAGTACAGCTAATAATAATAATTGGTCGCTTTGAGAAAGTGTTTCAATATGCCATAAACCTAAAATACCACAGTCAAAAAAATCTAAGAACCCAGTTAAAATTGGTAATTTACTATTATCACCCTCCAAAAATGTTGCAAAACCACTTACTTTAAAATTTGAAAAATCAATATTATAAATTTTATTTCTATCAACTTGACTTGCAACAATTTGCTCAAAATATTGGCTCAACACCTTCTGTTGACTAGCAATAATCAAACTTTGATAATTATTTTTAGAAATACGGGCCAAATCCTTCTTAAATCCCACCTCAATATTGCTAGAATCAATATATTTATCCTTGCAAAACAAACTAGTTTGATTTATAACAGAATATAGCTTTTTTAATGGAGAAATTAACAATGAATAACTATCATCTTCCTTATCAACCATTTGAAAAATATAGTTTTCTTCAGTTTTTATATGCTTAAAAATGACAATACCACCATTTTCTAAGTTTTCTAATGAAAATTGTTCAAAGATACCATGTAAATTATCACCAATAGTGATAAACAAACCATCCTCACGATTATGTGACATAATGCTACCAATGCTGTCAATTTCAATCAAAACAACGTTTTTTAAGCCTTCTAATTCAACGTATGGAACAATAGAAAGCGCATTTAACCAATCATGACAATGTGATTTTACTTCTGTTGCTAATGATTCACTGTATTCTGAAAAATTTACAAAACACAATAAATAATAAAACATACCATTAACTTCTACACTATAACAAAAATCCACGTAATTATGTAAACATATTAAATAATGTTCAGCACCAATCACTGAATGTATAAATCCATCATCTAATACACCATAAAGCGATAAATTACCAGTTAATGAAAAATCAAATTGATAGCCTGTTGTTAAATTTTTATAAATATCATCAATAATCACACTATCTAAAACGATAAAATCTTGATTAATTAAAATAGCATTTACCTTATTGGATTTAAAAAACTTTGATAAATTATTATCAATATATTTATGCTTCATCACCTTTCTTTTTCTTAACTCAGGTAATCTCTTAACTTTGTAATCAACATTTTTTAAACGTGCACGCTCCCAATTATACACAATAGACTTTTTTAATACTTCCTCGTTCAAAATGCCTTTTTCTATATATAACTTCCATGCAAAATGCACTTTTGAATCTTCAAATACTAAGTTATTGTCCATATCGCTTTAAATGCCTTTCTAACGAATTTTTTTATTTATACAACTCAATACTAAGATGTGTGCTGTTTTGTTTGTTATAACTCAATATCAGAGGGCAAATATCTTCTGTATTTTATTTTTTTTCTTTGAAACTTCTATACTTTTACCTTCTGTAAGCTCACCATCATAGTTTAGATAAGATGTGTCTTTTGTTTCAATTTTTATGTTATCACATTTAAAATAATCAACACACCAAAAATTTTTATGTCCACCTGTAAATAATAATGGAAATAAAAACAATAAAATAAACTTATTAATTTTCTTCACTGCACAAATTTGTAATTTAGGTTCATACACTGATGCGTCTGGGGCAATCATCATACCGCCACCATAGTATTTTCCATTTGCAACTGCAATCAATAAATAATCGTTATTATGTGTTTTACCATCAGCAACAACCTTAATATCAATACCCTTATATGTCATCAGCATGACAATCGCACTAATCACATACGACAACTTACTTTTTATCTTATGCTTTAATTTGTTGTGCATATTAACAATTTCAGCATCTAACCCCATACTTACAACATTCACAAAAATATCATTATTCACTTCACCGATATACACATCGCGTGTTTTATTGTTAAGTATAATTTCAATGCTTTCATCAATGCTTTTATTTAATCCCAAAGATTTTACAAAATCATTACCTGTACCAGTTGCTAATATTCCCAATGGATGTTGACAATTATTTATAGTGAGATGCTTTATCATTTCTCTAATTGTTCCATCGCCACCAGCAATAATGTATGCATCACATATTTCTTTTGTATTTAATATTATCTTATTAATATCCTTAAGTGATTTTGTTACATGAAGTATTATTTCATGTCCTTTAGATTCAAATTTATCAATAATATCATTTCTTTTTTCTTCACTTAAACCATTTCCTGCAGCAGGATTAAGAATAAATATATATTTCATTTGTATTCCTTTACTTTATTTATTTTGCAATAATAATATATTAACTTATCATTTATTAAATTGCAATATGTAATAATCACAGACGATATCTGTCATAAAAACGCAAAATATGTACACTTTAAAATAAAATAATACAAAATAATATTAAACTGTTAGTTTCATTCAAAATTTTCATATAAGTATCACATTTAAACAATTATAACACTAACAGTCTATTTGCAAACTATCAATCATACAATGTTTCACGTGAAACACACCATCTATGTTTCACGTGAAACATTACCAAATTATTTCTTAAAAAAATCTAAAATGCGCGATAAATCATCATCATTATAAAAATCTATAAATAATCTATAATGATTTCCTTGTTGAACAATTGATACTTTAGTACCTAAAACATCTTTTAAAAACTCAGCTTTTTCTTTGTAAAACAAATCTTCAGTTGATTCTTTATTTGCATTAACAACAGTTGGATTTTGTAGCTTACTTACAAGTCGCTCTGTTTGACGAACAGATAACTGTTCATCTAATATCTTTTGAGCGATGTTTTGTTGATTGATATGATTTAATGTAATTAAACAACGCGCATGGCCTTGACTGAGTTGACCATTACTGACTAAATTTAAAACAAAAGGGCATAACTGCAATAATCTAAGTAGATTAGCAATATACGAACGACTTTTTGCAACCGTTTTTGCTACCGCATCCTGAGTTAAGTCAAATTTATCAATCAGAGCACGATATGCCATAGCTTCTTCAATAGGGTTTAAATCAACGCGTTGTATATTCTCGATTAATGCAAGTTCATAAAGTTTTTGCTCATCAGGATTCATAATAATAGCAGGAACTGTCTTTAGTTTTGCTAATTGAGCTGCGCGCCAACGTCTTTCACCCGCTATAATCTCATAACCCTCTTTAATTTCTCTTAATATTAAAGGTTGTATAATACCATTTCTTAAAATACTCTCAGAAAGTAACACTAAATCTTTATCTTCAAACACTTTTCTAGGTTGTAATACATTGGGCGTTATCTTATGTATATCTATTTCTAGTAAAGTGCGTCCCTCGGTATCGACATGACTTTCAAAAGAATCTGGAATTAGCGCACCTAAACCTTTACCTAAACCTGTTTTTTTAACCATTTTGTTCCTCTTTCAAAAATTCCTCTGCCAATGCTTGATAATTTAAAGCACCCTTTGATTTATCATCATAATATATAATTGGCATACCATAACTTGGTGCTTCTGCAAGTTTAATATTCCTCGAGATTTTTGTTTTATAAACTTTGCCCTGAAAATATTTTTCTACTTCATCTACAACTTGCTGAGCAAGATTTGTTCTTGAATCATACATACTGATTAAAACACCTTGAATCGTTAAGGACTTGTTTAAACCTTTTTTAACCAATTTATATGTATTGATAAGTTGTGATACACCTTCAAGTGCATAATATTCACACTGAATGGGAATAAGTATACTACTGACAGCAACCAACGAATTAATCGTAAGTAAGCCCAGAGAAGGGGGACAATCAATAAAAATATAATCATAATCATAGATTAAGTCATTAACAATACGCGATAAACGATGCTCACGATTTTCCATATTGATAAGCTCAATTTCAGCACCAGCCAATTGAATATTTGAGGGGATAATATCAAGATTTTGATACTCCGTCTTCATCACAGCTTCTTTTGCATTAATATCACTTGTTAAAATATCATATAAATTATAAATCGTTGAGTTTTTATTAATCCCGAGACCACTCGTAGAATTACCTTGAGGATCACTGTCAATAATTAAAATTCTCTTGCCTAATGCTGCCAAACAAGCACTTAAATTAATATTTGTGGTGGTTTTTCCAACACCACCTTTTTGATTAAATATTGCAATTGCTTTACCCATAATCATCACCTTTCATTTATATTTTACTAGATAATCAAAGAAAATCATAGTATATTCTATATAAAAAGTACATAAGGACTAAAAATAGAAAAATACAACACACAACTATTTATTGCAAATATGTTTTACTTTTTATATAAATATAAAAGTGGATATAAAAAATACAATACATCATGTATAAGCGTATCATAAATTTACCCACTTTTTTAATATTAAACATATTAAATTCTACTACTAGCGTATGCTAAATAAAATAAATTAATATTTATTCTTACTGATGTATAAATATTAATTATAATGGCTTTTTTAGCGGTTTTCCCGCTTTACGAGGATATTTTTCTGGTGTTTTATCATGTTTTTGATAAATAACAAAACTCCGTAACTGTCCATCATGGTCTTTAAACTTAATAATATCTATAAGTTCAGCATTCAATAATGATGTAGCACGCTTTGCACTCATCACTTCATCTTCTACATCAGCAGATTTATAAGCAATGAATTTACCACCGATTTTTAAAAAGGGTAGGGTGTATTCCAATAAAACAGGTAACTTTGTAACACCTCTAGCCAATACATAATCATATCTCTCGCGATGTTCCTGTTGATGACCTAAATCTTCTGCTCTAGAATGTATGGTCTGAATATTCATCAACTTATTTTCTTGGATGACTTCATTTAAAAACGAAATGCGTTTATTAAGTGAATCTGCAAGGGTTGTCTGACATTGACTAACAATTGCAACTGGTAGACCAGGAAAACCCGCCCCCGTACCAACATCAATGATTCTGTCATTTTCATTAATCTTAATATATTCTAGTATTTGACAACTATCGATAAAATGACGCCACAATATGCCATAATCATCATCAACCGCAGTTAAATTCATCTTTTTATTCCATATTTGCAAAAGCTCTTTATACTTTATTAAATGATTGATTTGCAATGGACTAAGCTCTATTGAAATTTGCTCAAATGCTTCTTTATATTTAACTTCCATATTACTGCCTTCTCTTTTGTTCAAGATAGACTAAGAGCACTGAAATATCAGCAGGTGAAACACCTGAAATTCTTGAGGCCTGTCCAATGGAATGAGGTCTTATACTTTGTAATTTCTGTTTTGCTTCATTTCTTAGACCTTCAATTTTCATATAGTCAATGTCATCTGGTAATATTTTCGTCTCCATCTTTTTAAATCTAGCCACTTGGTCACGCTGTTTTGTAATATAACCTTCATATTTTATGTTAATTTCACATTGATTGTATATTTCTTGTTTCAAAACAGGTCTATCGACATCAAGTGATTCGAGCAATTTATAAGTAATCTCTGGTCTTTTTAATAATTGATATAATGTCATACTTTGTTTTGTTGGACGCATTGACAAGGATTCAAACATTGGATTGATATTTTTAAAGTGAATTTTTGTTGTTTTTAATCTTTCCATTTCTTCTTCAACTGCATGTTTTTTTTCTAAGTACATATCATAGCGTTCTTGTGTAACTAAACCCACTTTATAACCAAGGGGAGTTAAACGCTCATCTGCATTATCTTGTCTTAATAATAATCTATATTCACAACGTCCCGTCATAATGCGATAAGGCTCATTTGTACCCTTAGTCACTAAATCATCTATTAACACACCGATATATGCCTCTGAACGGTCAAGTACAATAGGGGACTTACCGTCAATCTTTAACACGGCATTGATACCTGCAATCAGTCCTTGTGCAGCAGCTTCTTCATAACCACTAGAACCATTGAACTGTCCAGCAGAAAAAAGATTACGTATTTTTTTAAATTCCAAACTTGCCAATAATGATAATGGATTTACACAATCGTACTCTATAGCATGGGCAGGTCGCATCACTTCGCAATTTTCCATACCCTTTATACTGCGCATAAAATCAATTTGTACATTTTCTGGTAAACTCGACGACATACCTTGTACATACATTTCTTCAGTCGTCAAACCTTCTGGCTCTATAAATAATTGATGACGTGGTCTATCTGAAAAACGGACAACTTTATCTTCAATCGACGGACAATATCTTGGACCTACACCTTCAATATTTCCCGAATACATAGCACTCTGCTTAATGTTTTTCATAATAATTTCATGTGTTTTATCATTGGTGTATGCTAAATAACATGGACTCTGCTCAATGTCAATACTTTCTGTCATAAAAGAGAAGGGGATAATCGTCTCATCTCCATCTTGTCTTTCCATCACATCAAAATTAAGTGAACGACGATTAACACGCGCGGGTGTACCCGTTTTAAAACGACGCATATCAAAAGATTTTTCTATTAAATCATTGGCAAGTGGCGTACTACCCGCCATGCCATTCGGACCACTTTCAATAACAGCGTGTCCAATAAAGATTTTCGCTGCAAGATAAGTACCAGTAGCTAAGATTACTGCTTTGCCATAATAGATTGCACCAGTAACTGTATTTACACCCTTAACAACATTATCTTCTATAATCAATGAAGTCACTTCTGATTGTTTTAAATCTAAATTAGGGCACAACTCCAATGTTTTTTTCATTTCACTATGATAATGTATTTTATCAGCTTGTGCTCTAAGTGAATGTACAGCTGGTCCTTTAGCAATATTTAACATTCTACATTGAATCATCGTCTTATCAATGTTCAATCCCATCTCTCCACCTAAGGCATCAATTTCTCTAACTAAATGACCTTTTCCCGTACCTCCAATTGATGGATTACAAGGCATCATTGCAATGCTATCTAAATTTATTGTTAAAATAAGTGT
>PDWJ01003152.1_pt1 | contig 16134 bp, 7 predicted proteins | sample 1430881 | NCBI WGS metagenome assembly PDWJ01 (sample SAMN01162460, study PRJNA174530) | Oral metagenome, whole genome shotgun sequencing project. | biome: Marine environment; feature: Marine mammal; material: Swab sample of the gingival sulcus; isolation source: swab sample of gingival sulcus... | reverse complement strand
TCTTAGCAGGTTAAAAAACTCTTTACCGGTATTATATTTGTCCTCAAAAGGTATCTGAGGAGCCCCAGCATCAAGGCTGCTATATATGTTAGGTGCTATCATACAGAGTCCCCCCGTACTTGTAATATAAAGTTATCAACAGGCTCAGTAGGAGGTGCTTGTAGAGTAGTTCTTACTACCCAAAGAGGAAAGTTCGCAGCATCTTGATTAAACCTGATACAATTTCCTGCATTCCACCCTACACCGAAACCAGTTAGAGCCATTTTCCAATAATATCCATTAGGGAAGTTTCTATTAGCTATAATCAGCACCGCAACCCCCTCATGGGTAAAACAACCACTCGATAGGCCATCCCACTCTGGTAAACCGCTTACCCCTATTACCCTATAGTTAGACAGTATTACTCCTAAATGCTCACCAATAACTTTGACAGTATTAGGAGTATCAAACAGGATTAACCACCTTTCTTTTACACTTGGGGTGTTATAGCACATTATAGGGTGGTCAACGAAATTATAGTTAGCAAGAGGTGGGTTTCCTATTCTTATATCATCCCACTTATTATCCCACGCTTCTTGTACAAATTCCCCATATATTCTTGATTGCAGTTCACTGATAGGTAATACAGAACTTACCTTAGTTTCACCAGCAGGGTAATCATGGGTAAGTTGTTCAGTGATAGAAATATGTCCAGTAACCTGAACATTACTGGCAAGTACCATATCCTCTATTCTGTTCAATATCCGTAAAGGGGGTCGGTACCTTTTATCATTACCGACATTATTTAACAGTTCTTGAGTCAGGGTTACTGTTCCGGCCGCTTTATCCACTGTATAGTTTATATCACAGTTATCGGCTACTTCTGGTATGTACTCAGGGAAATCAGTAACATACTCTTGACCTGCACCTTTAGGGTCTGGTGTATCGTATAGTTCTATCAGGTTTACGTCTGTTCTACCACAGGGATATGGGGTGCCAGCAGTGGGGTTTTCAGGCAAAGTAGTAGTTTTAGAATGGTGTATCAGCACTATTTCACCATCACGGAATATAGGCACCTTACCATCAAGAGCTAACCTCACAGGGTCAAGTTTCAACAAAGAGGGATCAAGAGGCAAGTAAGAGACAATTTCACAATTCAGCACAACAGTAGTAGCATTGACTGAGTAAGGCTTCCATACATTACTTCCTTGTACTAACTGCACATTGTACCAGTCTGCTGCTTGTGCCTCTGCATTGTTTGGTACAAGTTTACCAAACATTACTCTTGATAAACCGGTTCTAAAATCAATATGTCCGGCTATACCGTCACCTACAATATCACCACTAAATTCTGAGGTTCCTGATATGGTCTCACCATCACTGGTAACAGCTCTTATACTTAATGATCCGGGTCTTACTGGAGCCCCAGGAGTACGGAATATCATACTGTTTACCGGTTCAATAGGGCTTGTGCCAGTAGCTGATATTACCTTTAAACCATCAAGGAGTATGTCATCTTCAAGTATAGAAAATACCTTTGAAACATAGTTAACTTCCCCTACTTTTAACCTATCACCGTTTACTCCATCAGTCATAGTGTATAGGTTACCGTCTGCCCCATCAAATATGTATTTACCATCAGCAGTAACAAGTTTTAATGAACCCTCAACCAGTGATAAACCACTTCCTGGCTTTACTACATAAAAGGGCAGTAGTGTACCGCTGTATTCGTGTTCATTTGTACCGTCTGTACTGACATAGTTAACAGTAACAATACCATCAGGAGGCATTATACTGGCAGCAGGGAGGTACTGTATTCTATCAAACACATAGGATTGTTCCATCCCAGGATGCATCCATTCAGTAGTAGTCCATTTATAATGAGGAAATGGGAATACTGACCGCCTATCGGGTAAGAATTTAACCTCCCCATTATTGTAATTTATAGTACCTTGCTCATAGTCTTCACAGTCATCAGCTGTCTCATAAATTGATCCTATATCACCTTGTATCCAGTCTGTTTTATGGTTAGGTAAATCACCCTCAAATAAACCATTTCCATCATCTCGGAATGTATAGGTTGGGTCTATACCCTCTACTATTTTAGTTTTAGGATCATACTGCTGTAACAGGGTATGCCACTCTATCTCAAAGGTATTGGGTTTGATAGGAGTATGAGAAAGGTGCAAGGTAATATAACCCTGTTCATCACGGGGAGGACTGTTAAAGGTTTCAGTAATTTTATCACCATAGTTGTATTTTATGGTAAATATTTCTGACCTTTTCAAACCATTGATTTTACCCTCTGGCTGTAACCATATTAAACCTTTGGCGTATTTTATCCCACCTATTCGGTTTTCTACTCCGGTTTTAGCTCTCCAATCATCAGTAAGACTATCATACTCAGCAAGTTTCAACCTACCATTTCCGTTATCTACAATTCCATATTTACCATCAGGACCATCGCCCCCACCATCACCTACCCATGTAATAACAAGAGTATCACGGGTAATACCCTCATGTTCTAGGTTAAACCGGTAACTTACATTAAGGGTATCACCAGAGAAATCATAATATTTGGCATTTTTAGCCCAAAAGAACATAATCTGTGAGTCTACATCAGGCATCCCTTTAGTGTTGATAGAAACATCACCAACAGAGTTTATTGAACCTGCCCCTATACTGGGGTCTAATGGGTTAGTGATTTTACCGTTACCCATATCTTGCATTGTGTACCATTTACCCCCGCTTAAATATTCTACTCTTAAAGAGCCTTTCAAAGGGGGAGGGTCGCAATGAAATGTATAGGCAGTACCTTGGTTATTTATAGCAATAGGGATACCGCCTGATTGAGAGGGTTGTATAGGAGCACAAGCAGGAACATAAGTAGCCTGACCAATACCACTGGAGGCTATTCCAGGATTACTGAATGTGATAATACCAGTTGTATAGGCTATGGCTCCTATAATATCACCACCTGAATTTACAATATTGCCATTACCATCATCTGTAAGGGTTATACCTCCATTCCATGTAAAGGTATTAGGGAGTACAGGCTCACCAATATGTAAGGTACTAGATGGGGAAATATCATAGTCTAGGCTTCTGGTTACTGTCTGCTTTTCTTCACTTGATTGCAGTATAGGGCTAACACTGACACCTACTCCAGCCCCAGTAATAGATGATTGTGAGGCGGCAGAGGGAACAAGAGGGGCAGTAACTTCATCTACTCTGATAGCTAGGTCATTTTTATGGGCATCATCAATCAAAGTAGCCATGCCATAATATCTACTGGCATCTGCTACTACTGTGGTACTGATAATAACATCATCATCAGAGGGTTTACACATTGTCCCAACCTCTTTACCCTTCATGTCATTTTCAAGGCGGGAACCTAACTTCATTTTAATAACCTGCATTTTATAAGGAACAGGTTTACTGTTATTGCTGGCTACATAAAAGGTCTGTACTTCCATGTCTACATCAATAACTCTTACATATTGAGTAAACCTTTCATCTTTTTCAGTAAACACAAGGACATCACCCACTTCTGGTACCGGCCATCCCTCATGATTCCAGCAAGTCATCTGTGTAGTACCTGAGTAGTGATCTCCCCACAGGGACATTTGAGCAAGTGGACCTCTTACCAAATATGACTCTACCCTTGATCTTGCATCTTTTCGTAAATCAAACCAGTCCCTTGTGGTGAAAAAAGTTACATTTACATGAGGGTCTTTTGCTTGTTCTACCAGTACAGCGTTTGCTCCGTAATAGACTTCACGGTGATCTGTCTGTACTGATAAAAATACTTTACGCATACTAACCCTGCCGTAAACTCTATCAAGACGTGAAATGTCGTTAAACACCTCATTTACCTGACCGTTACGCACCTCATTTGCAGTCATTTGCCCGCCTGATTCAGGAGTATCTGAATCGACCCTTTGACTTTTCATCAATTTTATTTGATTTTTTAAGATATTCGGCATGTTAAACCTCCATAAGCCGTATTGCTTTGATTATGTACCAAGCGTCTGGTTCGTACCCATCAAAGTCTTTTATATTTACTAACTCTAACCCGTTTTCTGCATGTCTAAACCTTACAGGATATTCAAACAGTTTATTACCTGTAGTTTTATGTTCAAAGTTCAAGGTCATTACCAGCTCAGGAGTATCCCTTAGTTGTACCAGTTGTTCAGCTTGTTGTCTGGTTATCCAAGCCATATCATCTTTACCTACTAGGGTAATATTCCTACCTTTGAGTTTTACTCCCTCTTGTATCAGTAAGGCTCCAGTTAAACTCCACTCTACACTTTGTACTATCTTTGACCAGTTGAGTTCATCTTGCCATACTAAATCTTTTGGTAAATCAACTGTAATACCCACAGTATCGTTAGATAACTTATGTATATAATCGTCAAATGTTGCCATCGCATCATGTCCTCATCGCTGCAAGGGTTAAGTCATTCAGTAAATCACTTATTGTTACAGGATCACCTTGTAAAGGAGCATACTCCTTATCATTGATTGTTAAAGCCAGTTTATGAGTTATAGAGGTTCCTGAAATATCCTTATCACCTACTAAACCTCCAGTGTTAAAGGGCATAACAGCAGCTTGCAGGTTATTCAGTTTATCTAAGGCATGTTTACCAAGAGCCTGTACAGTAGGAGCTTTTATTACATATTCTCCAGGAGTAAGGGCAGCTAAAATGCTATCTTTACCGGGAATTGATTTAGCAATATGCTCAACAAAACCACCTACATTGAAACGAGGTATCCTAAACTTCCTCAAAAGCTCCTCAATGTTAAGGGCTGTCCTTAATTCTTTTAAACCACTATTCAATACCTGAGAGGCTAAACCATTCAGGTTAAGGTCTTGTATTGGTTTTATTCTGCTTACTTCCTTCTGTGGTGGTCTTGTATCTGTTGGGATATTGCTTCTGGTCTCGTACTCTGTTTCAGTTTTATCAGGTGCATCAGTCTCAAGGGATGTAGAGACTTCCCGCCTTTGGATATCCTGTGTACTGGCTCCTGTTTTCTCATTAATTTCCCTTATTTTGTCTTTGGTTTCTTGTTTAACTTCTTCCTTACGCTCTTTTGCTCTGGTTTTTTCTTCCTCAACACTTTCAAGGTACTGCTCTTTACGCTCTTTCATTTCAGTTGCGTATTGAGTGTTTTCCTCGGCTTTATCAAGGTTGAACTTTTCTAACAGTTCTGCAAGTTTCTGGTTATAGTCCCTATCACGTCTTTCAACTTTGGTATTGTAGTCCTCTGTTCTTTCACGGAACTTTTTATCAAGCTCTTTAATTTTATTTGTGTACTCTGTTTTTTCTTTCAGAGTCTCACTTTGTAACAGGGATTTTGCGTATCTGATGCCTACTCCAACCGGGTTGATATTATAAAATCTGCTATAAGAATCTAAGGTAGGGGCAGCACCTAAACCACTTCTTCTTGCACCTGTTTTGCCTTTGGTTTGAACACCACTTTGTAAGGCAGCTGCGTTGCCCTTAAACTTATCAAGAGCATCAGTAAGACGTTTTACCAGCTTATCATGGCTACTGTTAGCGTAAGGCTGTATACCCCTTTCACGGTTGAGTAAAAAGGTCTGTATTGTTTTAAAGTCTGGCTGCTCTTTACCTCTTGGCTCATACTTCAAATCAGGCATAACCAAGGTTAGTGAGGTCATAGCTTTATTGACACTTTCTGCACTTTCTTTCAGGGTATCAAGTTTGCCTTTGACCTCACTGGCTTTTTCTGTACGGTTTTTATTATACTCTTGAGCAAGTTCACTGAGTTTTTGACCTAGTTGAGCAGTTTCTTTTTGCTTGTTGGTGTTATAGTTATCTATATCACGGTTACGGTCTTTGGTATCGTCTTGAACATCATCTGCATAACTTTGATCTTGTTGTGTCTTATCTTTGTTATATTCTTTAGTAAGGTTATCAAGAGTTTCTTTATGTTGAGTCTGTCTTTTCAGTACAAATTCATTATACTCTTTACGGAGTTCTTCAAGGGCTTTTATCAGTTCTTTATTGATTTTGGCTATTTCTTCCCTTTCCTTTTGCAAAGCCTCTGCAATTTGTAACTGACCCTCTTTTTTAGCTGCTGTAACCTGCTCTTGATATGCTCTATCTATATCAGCTTGCTGTTGGGTAAGTGATCTGAGGGGAGCATGAACACCGCCACCTGTTGCCAGTTTCTGTATTGCTTCGCTTGCTGTAGCTGTAAAGTTTTTAAGAGCATTAACCCCTAAAGGACTGGTAACAGCCCTACCCTTAACAATATTATTGAATTGAACATTATTGACATTGATGCCTCTGTTATCTGATAGGTGTTCTTGCAGGTATCTACGCAAGGTATTCATATTGATACGGTTACCAACAGAGCCACCAGAGTTATAATACTGTACCCCTGAAAGGTCGTTTATTTGGCTGGCTACTTCGCCTCCGTGCATAAACTGATGAACCTTACCCATAACAGCCTTACGGGCTAACTCTAGTGGGTATAAGCCGCTATTGACCATTTCCATAAACTTGCGCCCATACTTCTTTACAGCAGCAACCCTATGGACAAACTCACCTTTAGTTAGTAAGGCTTTTACATCATCTTTCAGCCCGCTACCGGTTTGTACAAGTCTACTTGCCAGTCTGGGGAATACACCTCCACCCTGATTATATTCTTGCACTTCACCACCACCAGAGTGTTTAGATATTTTTTTGATTACTTTTGTGATTTCCCACTTAGTTCTTACTTTAGTAGGAATATCCCTAAGAGCTTGTTTAATGGTTTTCAGGGTACTGAGGGCTTGAGTAGCTTCAACAATTATCTTAACTTTCTTGTCTACTATTTTAGCAAGATTATTGAGTATCCTCTCAATAGTGTTCTCACCATCTGATTTGATTTTTACTGTCTTGGTATCATCAACAGCATTGTCAACTTCTTGTATTAGTTTCTGGGTATCCTCAATATCCTTAGTACCATCAACTTCCAGCTTTACTTCAACTTGTTCTTGTGCAGCCTTTTTGGTTACACTTTCTAAAGCCTTGTCAACTTCTTTGACTTTTTGTTCAGCTTTGTCAGTTTCAATATTGAGGGGTACTCTTTTTGATATTTCACCAACAAGATGGCTGTGAACCCCCTTAATATTATTTAATTTCTCAATAACATTTTTATTACTGGCACCCTTAAACAACTCAACAGGGTTAGACTGAATTTCCTTTGCCAGTCCTTGAATTTCTTTACCAGAATCATCAACAACCTTAGAGGTTTTAGTAGATATTTGAACAAGACCATCTTCCCAGTACTCTACAATTTTAACATTAGCACCTTGTACTTTATTGGCGTATTGCTGTATCTGCTTTTTCATGTCATCAAAAGTGCCAGCGGACATAGCACCAATTCCTTCCATGACTGTCAGCATATCTTGTAGTTTCTGCTTAGGATCAGAGGTTTCTAAACCAGTAAACAGTCCTGATAGCTTTTCTTTTGCACTGTCTATCAGCTGGAGTTGTTCATCACCTATGATAACTAAACCGGTACTGCTTTCTGTACCTTGTTTTACTGCTTGTTGTATTTCACCTATATAGGTTTTTACAGTATTCAGGTATTGAGTAATACCAGCTTGTACTTGAGTGATACCCTCTGGTTCTTTTACCTCAACACGGAATACTCCAGGATGTTCAGCAACACGTTTTACAAGGTTCCCATGTTCATCATATATCTTTTGCCATACAATTTCTAACTGACCTTGGGTATCACTGACTGATTTATTTACAATGTTATTGATATTATCAGCCTGCTGTTGAGACTGTTGTGCAGCTACTTGCCAGCTACCTATTACTTCTTGTTTGGCTGTATCGTTTACTTGCACAATACCTTGAGCAATTTGTTGTGCATTGGTATACCAGACCTTACCATTAGCCTCAGTGATTTTCAGCATACTATCCATAGAGGCAGCAGCTTTATTGGCATTAGCTTCTACCTGTTGAACCTGCTGAGAGGTCTGTTCAAGGTTCTGTTTAATGTTATCAAAGTTGAAACTCTTATCAGTATCAGGTTTTTTACCTTTGGTTATTTCAGGGTCTATACCGGTGATTTGGGCTTGCAGGTTTTTATACATCTCAAGGGCTTTAATTTGAGTCAAAGCCTCTTCTTTGATGTTACCCATAGCTGTTGTATGCCTGTCATTTTCAGTTTCTATAGACCTCCTATAAGTTTCTTCTACTGCTTTCAGGTTTTCAGTTCTTTCACTTTTAATATTATCAAGGGCTTTTACATGCCTATCATATTCTAGGGCATTTTTCTGGTTAGCATCAAAAATAGCCTGAGCCTGTTTAGCTATAGCTTTGTTGTACTCCTCTTGAGCTTTTTTGCGTGCTTCAATAGCAGCAACCTGCTTTTCAGTATCAAATGATTTATCAAGCTCTTTACCTGCTTCTGTTATCAGTCTTATAGCCTTGGCTTCACTATCAAGGGATGAACCAATATCTTGAGCCTGTTTCAGTAATTTACGCCCTTGCTCTAACTTCTTACTATCACCCTCATCGCCAGCTTGTTGTATCAGTTTGCGGGCTTTGGCTATCTTTTCATAGGCTTGTCTGGTGTTATCTGCTTGTTTCTGCTCTTCCGTCATATTACGCTGTCTTATTCGGCGTAACTTATCGGCAGTTGCATCTTCGGTTGCTATTCTGTTAGCGTTGATTCCTTCAAGTTTCTTGGCATAATCATTGTTGATCTCACCAATAGACTTTTTGTAATCACCCCAAATATTACTAAGGGCATTTACAAGGTCTTTGTTGATTTCACCTATTTTCCTACTGTGGTTACTTTCTTCATTTTCAATAGCTGAGTTTGCCTTTTTAGCTATTCTTTCCTTTTCCCTTGCATAGTCCCCTTGAGAGTTTTCAAGGTCTTTGAGGTTACGTTTTATTTCATCTGTAGCTTGTTTTTCTAACCTGTCTATACGCTTTTGGGCTCTTAACCTTTGCTCAATATAGTCTGCTGTCATCCGTACCATGGCTGCTGACCTTTCCTTTTCAGCTTTTTCAGCTTTACGGAGTGCCATCTGGTACTGTGCGCTATCTGCTGCAAAACCTGTTTTACGGAGCTTTTCAGCGTTTTCTTGAGCGAGTCTTACACTATCAGCATAAAACTGTTTGGTAGCTGCTAATTGAGCTGCGGCTGATTGTTCTACAGTTAACAGCTTATCTGCTTCTGCTGATTTTATAGCTATGACTGAGGCTTCTAACCCTCGTTTCAGTGATTGTTGCTGCTGAATGTAAACTGTTTCAAGTTCTCTGGCAGAAGTAGTATCAGAATTAGATAACTCGGCAATATGAGCAGCTATTAGTTGTTGCTCTTTTTTATACCTCTCAATACTGAGGTTCAGCTTCTGTTTTTCAGCCTTTTCATGATTAAGGACACCCTGTTGAACCTTGGTATTGATTTCCTTTATATGCTTATCATAGGCTGATTCTTGTTCTTTTAGCTGTTTAGCGTAATCACTTCCTTCTGGTATCAGGTCTGTAGCAAGTTTCTGCTCAAGGTTGGCATATTTCTTTTGTATTAAGTAGGTACGTCTTTTTAATTCCTCTTTTGTTTTTGCCAGCTTTTCAGCAGCTCTGATTTCTGCATCATAACCAGCTTGCAGCCTTACTAACCTGTTGGCTGTGTAGACATCTTGACTGCTCTCACCCTCAGCTCTCAAAGAGGCTTGCTTTTGCCTGAACCTTTTATCAATTTCAAGCTGTTTTTCAAAATACTCAACAGTACCCTCTTGATATTGACTTAATTCAACAAGAGCATCCTTGAGCATCTGCTGTCTGATTTCTTTATCAGTTTTAAGAGCTTGTATAGAGATTTTCCCAGCAGTCTTATGAAAAAACTCAAACTTTTCTATACCCTCTTTAGTAAACAGATCAAAAGCAGTAGCACCCTTGCGTAAATCATTAGCCCACTTAACAGCAACAGATGAGAATGACAGTTTATTAAATTCCCCTAGTACTTCTTGGGAGGTTGATTTTGCTATTTCTTTAACATCTTTGGCAAAGTTGTTTATTGGGTTATCTACATCTGTTATATCCAGTTTAGGGAATAGGCTATTCCAGTCAACTTCACCTCCTAGTTTATTTACATCATCTACAGCATTGGCTACTACTGCTACAGCATCTTTGTAGTGCTGCTCTAAGGTATGAAGTTGTTTAGCGTACTCATTATCACTTTGGAATATGGTTTTACCATCAACCTGTTTATTCTGTAATTCCTTGTAGGCTTCTACCATCTGGTCTGCGTATGCTTTTAACCCTTTTTGAGCCTCTTCGAGGTGATCTGTGTTCATCCTCTTGTTAAGGTTATCAAGGGCATCAGCAAGCTGTTCAGCAGACCCTTTAGCAGAATAAAGAGTAGCAGCATATTTAGGATACTTATCAATAAGCTGACCTATGATTTTATTAACTTCCTCTGAGACATTTTTTGATAAGGCTTCCTCTTGCCTCAGTTTATTAACATGCTCAATAACCTGTTTAATAGATATTACATTGGCATCATAGGCATCCTTAGCCTTTTCATACTGTTTTATACGCTGCTCTATTGTATTCCTACCTAAGGCTATTGTGGTAGCAACCAAACCAAAGGCTATGGCAAGGGCTCTTACATGAGGGATAGCGGTAATTAGACCAGTAATTGCCCCTCTGAGTCCGCCTAATACACCAGTAAGGGTCATGGCACCAGTAGCGGCATTTGTAAAGTACAGGCTCAATTTACCGAATCCTGCACTTAAGGCACCAACACTGACCAGCTTAGACATAATTGACCTAAGAGCTGCCACTTTTATACCAAAGGTAACTAAGGCAAGAGTAGCCAGCTGAACAACACTTGGTAGTTGACTAAAGGCATCTGTAAGGGGTGATAAAGCAGACAGTATAGGGCTGATACCATTACTGATTACATACTCGGCAGCTGTAGCTAAATCCCTCATTGCATCAGCAAACAAGGTAAGCAGACTAATCAACCCAGCCTCACCCATTGCTACAGCAACGAGTTTTAACTTATCTTGCAAGTTCTTAAATGCAATACCTAACCCCTCCATCTGAGTAGCAGCCATATCACTTGCTGTGCCAAACCGGTTAGTTTTATCCAGCATTACATCAAAGTTACCGGTTACATCTTGAGTCAGTGAAAGAGCAGCAGCGGCACCACGCTTACCAAACAGATCAAAGGCAGTGGTAGTATCATCAATAACAACACTTAAATTGGTAAGAACATCAGACAAGCTGTTTGAGGTAGGATCTAATTCCTCAAGGGCTACACCAGCCTCTTTAGCTGCTTTAGCCATCTTAGAGCTAGGTTTAACCAATTCAGCCAGTACCCGCCTTAAACCGGTACCCATCGTACTTGCCCGTAAACCATAGTTAGCTAGGGTCATCAGGGCTGCACTGGTTTCTTCTAGGGATACTCCAGCATTCCTGGCAATAGGACCAACATAGTTAAGGGCAATGCGTAATTTATCTACAGTAAGTTTTGAGGCGTTAATAGCATTAGCAAAGATATCTGATATATGCGCACTATCTGTAGCAGCAAGGTTATAGATACGCATAGCACTGGTAATTAAATCAGCACTGGTAGCCATTTCAGTAAGAGTACCAGTAGCAAGGTTGGCTACTGCCTCTACAGACTGAATTGCCTCAGTAGATGATAAACCAGCCTGACCAAGAGTTTGCATAACTTCAGCAACTTCTTGGGTACTGAATTTAGTACCAGCAGCAACCCGTTTTATAGCAAGTCCCATCATATCAGCCTGTTTACTGGATACTTGCATAATAGCTTGCAAATTCCGTAATGACTGACTGTAATCAACTATTACCTCATGGCTTGATATAAAGGCATTTCTTATCCCTAATAGCAGTTCAATCATTGCCCTAGAACGAGCATGGCGTATGAATGATTTACGCAACCGCTCAAAGGACATAATATTCTGGTTAGCTTCTTGTCTTTGCCTGTTAAGGGCTTTACTAACTCTATCAGAAGCCTCAGCCAACCTGATAAACCCTTTAACAAAAGTCATCCTATTACCAAGCTCAGACAAAGCAGTAGTAAGGTTCCTTATCTGTTTTATAAGTGTCTTGAAATCAGGAACAGTTATCTTACTAATAGCCTGTATTATTTCAGGCAGCTTTTTGAAATTAGTAAGACTTGGGAGTTTACCGATATTAGTAAATTCATGCAGGGCTTTAGCTAGCCTGCTTAGTTCCCTAGGTGATGGGAGGGGAGTTGCCTGTTTAAGGCTTTTTAACCCGGCAGCAAAACCGGACATACGAGGCAGGTTTTTTACATCAACAAAAGCTAACAGGGCATTAGCGATACCTTTAAGAGTCTTAGGAGGAGGCAGATTATTAATTTTACTAATATCTGTTAAACCTCTTACTAGCCCTCTAAGGTTAGGTAATCTACCCAGTTCAGAAAAGCCTTTTAGTGATTCAGCAAATTTACTAAGACTAGGCAGGTTTTTCAGTTTACTCAGTTCTACTAAGGCAGTTACAAAATTCCTTATATTAGGGAGTTTACCAATTTTAGAGTACTCTTTTACCTGTTGAACAATAACGGATAGCCCCTCAGGAACAACATTAGATGACTTGGATATTTCTGATAAATTCTGAGCAAAACCTTTCAAGCTAGGTAAAGTAGATACACTAGACAGCTTAACAAGGTTATTTACCAAACCAGTAATAGCAGGGACAGACTGTACACCAGATATTGAGGTAAGACTTTTAGAAAATCCAGTAAGACTAGGTAAACTTTTAACCTTACTCAAGTTACGGAGATTTTCTACAAATTTCCCCAAATCAGGACTAACCTCTATAGATGAGAGTATTCTAGTACTACCAGCAATAGTTTTCAGCTTTGCAGAATCAACCTCACTCAAACCCTGTAAGGCTTTTACAAAGTTTTCAATACTCTTTGTCTTAATACCGGTTAGGTTACTGTTTATTTGATTTGTAGCGGTTTCTAAGTTCTTTAACCGAGTAGTCAAAGCATTCAGTGATACTTTGGTATTATCGACAACCTTTAGTGTTAAACTTACAACTTGGTTAATATCAGCCATGAGCTCCACCGAAAAATGCGGCTAACCTACGCCACTCGTTATTGATAAATTCAGGTGTATGTTCTTCAACCTCACCTTTAGGTTTATGTACAGTATTGAGTTCAGTTGTCAGTTTATCTAAACCTTTTTGAGTAAGGTTCTTACCGTACCAGTACTCGGATATCCTCTCAGCTTTAAGAGTCCCTTCCCTTTGTATTACAATTTTAAGGAACATCCCAAACTCAGCTAAAGTGTAATTTTGTATTTCACCCCAGCTGTGATTGTTGTCAATCAGCTTTTGGACTGCCTGAAACGTATTGTCTACTAATTCTTCTGCGCTTGGACTAGAAGATCTTTTGGAAGATTTTCCGCCAAGCTGTTCCAGTTTTTTACTAAATTATCAAATGAGGCAGAGTTTACTTCAATCACAGCTTGTAACACCAAAATCACATCCTCTAAATGCAGTTCCAGTAAATCATCAATGTGAATATCTGATATTTCCTCAATGAACTTAGGGGATACCTCCATAGCGATAGAGGCAAGGGAAGCGAGTTTAGCCGGTTCACTATAGTTATCAAAGGTGATTCCTGCTTTGATAAGGTCATCACTCATTGCACTGATATGTTTCAGGGCTTGTATAATTCTTCTGAACTTCAAAGCTCTGAACTCAATTTCTATACCGGCTATTTCTTTGGTAACACTGGGGTAGAGATTCCCCATCTTTTTGGCGAAATCAAATCGCCGAGGATTAGATGCTGACATCGTCTTCTTGCTCCATGTTTGTTGTACTTCGGGTATGCGGGGTCGCCGCAGCTTCTTTGCAGGAACTACTCCTACTAAGGGAATAACTTATATTTTATTAAATAAAAAGACAATACTTTTTGAAATATAGGTTTGTGCCCCTGATTTTTAAACAGTAAAAAGTTATAATATTATTATGTAGTTTTTAAAGGAGGGTACAATGGAAGAGCTTTTGAATCAAATAGGCGTAATGTCTGTAGCTATAGCAATATTATTAGGTATTATCATTTTACTGGTAGCAATCACACTCTGTTTGTGCCAGTGGTACAGGCTAAAGTGTGTAGAGTTAGAAAAGGTCAGGGAAAATCATGCTTTTTAAGGCAAATCTTAGGGTCGGTAACTATAACAAAAAGAGAAGATGCTATAAAAACCGACCCTAAGAATATTAACAGGTTTTGAAATGACTATATAATAAAGTCGTGTTTTAATTTCCTGTCATTTTTTTACGCAGTTTCCGGTATTCATCAATTTTACCGGCTTTGGCAAGTTCAGCAAGTTTATCCATGGTATCTGAATCTGCCCCACCTGCTCCACTGATGCCAGCAGAAACAGTAGGAGGCCAATAATAAGGATGAGTTTCTTTCAGTCCCTCTACCCAGTTATTGGGGTTGACTACAATACCTCCCTTTTTGAGAAGTTCTCCTTTTTCATTTCTTGCTTCTACTTCATTTGTCTCACTCAGGGTAAATACAGTAACTCCCCTCATAAGGACATCTGAGACAGCCTCCGGCATTACACCAGCTTTTATAGCAGCTTCACGCAAGGTATCTTCAATTACCTTGGTTTGGAATAGTGATTTATATTTAGAGGATTCCTCAGTAAGAGTTTTCAAGTTGGCAGACAATTCTTCCATCTGAGCCTCATGCTCACTTATCAAGGTAGAGGTACGTTTTGCAATAACCTCTTCGATTTTACCCTCTTTGATAAGCTGAATATCCTCATTTTCATGAATCAGTTGTAGGGCAGCAAGGGCTTCTTCAGGGTCAGTAATTCCCTTGAACTTTTCTTGCAGTTTCTTTTTTTCATTGAGCAGCTTTTCATTGTTACTTTTTAACCCACTTACAGCTTCCTCAATGGCAGCCTCTTGAGCTTTTGCAGCAGCTTCTAAAACTTCCTTTTGATCCGCTTCATACTGCTCTTCGGCTTGTTTTCTTAGGGTTTCGTCTTCAATAAAACTAAAATCAATAGCCATAATCTTTCCCTCCTAGGAAAAAATAGTTATACCCCTCTGGGGCAGGTTAAACAGCCGCTCTATGCGACCATATTAGTTTCTAAGTCAGTATCCTTGTTTTTGGTACTTACTTTTTTATCAGGTTTGTTAGGGTTATCAGGTTTCTTGTTAGATGGGTTCAGGTCTACAGTTCCTGTAGTAGGTCTAGGGCTGTTAATAGTACCAGCATTACCGGCTAATTCTTTATACTGTTCTATTTGAGCTATGTACTCTTCTAAACCGGTAGTCTGATCGAGTAATCCTGAACTTACTAAATATCTGTGTACTACATGGATTGGTACTACAAATCTACCAAATCCCTCTATGATCTCACGGATAACATTACTATCAGGAATACCATAAGTAAGTGAGCTGGGAGCATCAATTTTAACCTCGCTTTTATTGTATCCTCCCCATTCACACATCAACAGTAAGCCAGATTTTATAGCATTCAAAGCAGACAAATAAATACTATAAATAGAGGCTGACTGAGTAGCTTGCCTGATACGCAATGCTTCTGCTGATTCTACGCCTTTTCTGGTATCAAGAATTGCAACACCATGTCTGATTGCTTCCTCGTACATGTCTTGTATATGAGCTTTTACATGCTCAAGAGCCTTTACATCAGTTTCAGTATAAAAGACTCTAGCTTGAGGGTCAGGCAAAGAAATCATAACAGAGGAGCCTACCACATTAGGGAGTTCTGAACCATCCCCAACCCCTGTCATACACAAAGTAGGATTACATGACAGATATTCACTGTTTGACAGGTCAGCCTCTTTTCTGTATATCTGTACAGAGCAGTTAGCAACACTCAATAAAGGGATAGGTTGATTGCTTACACTATTGTTTACACTTCCTGCGATAAATAAAGGGAGCTGGTTAATTTTCCTACCAAAGTACATAGGGGTATTTGTAGTTGCATCTCCCCCCTCGGTAAAAGTAGTTATCTGGTAAGAATTATTGGTAAGGTGCATTACTTTATAGGATTCTGTATAGTCATGGCTGAATATGTCATTACCCTTTTGAGTGTGTTCTTTAAACACCCCAAGAATAAGACTCTTTTTAC
>PDWJ01003149.1_pt1 | contig 16139 bp, 15 predicted proteins | sample 1430881 | NCBI WGS metagenome assembly PDWJ01 (sample SAMN01162460, study PRJNA174530) | Oral metagenome, whole genome shotgun sequencing project. | biome: Marine environment; feature: Marine mammal; material: Swab sample of the gingival sulcus; isolation source: swab sample of gingival sulcus... | reverse complement strand
TTTCAACTGAACACGAATTGTATGAACCAAGTGATACGCAAGCAACGTAATAAACAGGTGACCGCTCACTCTTCTCGTTATTTGGTGGAATACCGGGCGTAATCCCAGCTCGGATTTCAGGCTGCGAAAGACTGCCTCCAAGTCAGTAAGCATGGTATAGTGGGCCACGGCGTGGATTCATTCAAATCATCCCGGCTCGTTCGTAAACAATAGACGCCCGGATAAGCGTCCGGCGAATCAGACGGCTGTTTACGTTCCCACCTTACCATGGTGTAGAGAGTCTCGCTAAACCATCTAAAATCCATCCTTAAATCCCACAATCCTTTACTTTCACTGTAACTGCTCACCCTTTTGATAAAAAAAGCGAGAAAAAGCTTGACAGGTTTTTTTGAGGGGAAAATATCGAAAAGTCAAAGTTGGTGTGAATTGGCGCATAAGGACGTATAAAAGGCATGCAGGATCCACGAACTCGGTCGGCGCAACCATTCTGCATGAAGAGATCAGAGACAGCCGAACAGGAGGCGCCTGCGGAGGTCGAAAAAAGCCGTGTTATAATGCAGGCATGTCAACGATGAATAAAGAAAGCGTACGCAAATTTTCAGAAGCGATACCGGACTATTTTGACGCGCGGATCCAAAGATTTGCCGGTGATCCCGCCAAAGCCAGAAGGGAAGCGCGGCAGAATGGGCAAATCTGATGCTCACAATCTTTGGGAGCGATTGCAAAAATATGAAGTGGCCGTGCTGCTCTTTGCCAAAGATCCTCATGTGCCATTTACCAATAATAGAGCCGAAAGAGATCTACGGATGGCAAAAGTAAAACAGAAAATTTCAGGGTGTTTCCGGAAAGTAGAATACGCCCGGGCTTACTGCAGGATTTCAAGCTACCTCCAAGGCAAACCAGGGACTCAACCCTCTTGTCGCGATTCAGATGACTTTGGCTGGCGATATCCCTCAGGCTGAGATTGGTGAGGATGAGTAGTTACTATATATAAAAAAAGGAATAAGCGCTAAAGGCTAATTGCTTATTTCAGATTTTATATTATTTCCATGTTTTCGGCCTGACATTGCATAACGGATGACAACCGGTTTGCGTCCGGCCACACGCCGGTAGGTCTCTTTGGGCCATCCCAGGGCGATCACGGCATGGGGTGTCTCATGGCCCGGTATCCCCAAACTCAGGCTCAGGGTATCTTTGGGGCAGAGCGATATGCACGCCCCACAGCCGGTGCAGCGCTCGTGATCGATGATCATCGTGGTGACCGACCGGCTGTTCGTCTGTTTATTGGTTGCTGCCATCACACCTCTTTTTATTTTCATCATCGTCATGTGGAATCGGCCGGCGGACGTTCGTTCACCGGAGGTCATACCGCAAATGGATACTGAATCGCCGGATGGTGCCGGTATCCCTCCAGTTCAAAATCGTCCAGGGTCACCCAGGTTTCCAGGTCCTCCAGAGACTTGATCTCGGGATTGATTTTCAGTTTGGGCAGCGGATAAGGTTCACGCTTTAGTTGTATATTTTTCACTTGATCCAACTGGTCTTCATAGATGTGTGCGTTTACAATCTTGTGGAAGGCCTTTGCCGGTTGGTGCCCGGTAATCCGGGCCATGATCATCAAGAGCCAACCTACCTGGACCTGATTGAAACCGTGGCCCAAAGGGAGATCGTCGGACCGCTGGTAACTGGTCAAATACAATTGATCGCCCACCAGGCTGAAGGTGTGGGTATGCATACATGCCGCCAGGCAGGCCCGATCTAGTTCGCCCGGGTTATAAAATACCATCAGTTCCCGACGGTCGTCGATGCCCTTGGAAAGGTTATCCACAATTTTGCGCAACTGATCGATCTCTTTGCCCTCGGGATTTCGCCAGCGCCGTCCCTGCACACCATAACAGCGACCCATATCGTCTTCGCCCTGGCGGTGGTGATTGGCCAGCCAGGCTTCGTTGTCGTTGGCGTTGGCATTCCAGGTATTGCACCCCAGCGCACGGAACTGGGCGGCGCTTTGATAGCCTCTCAGATAACCCAGCATTTCGCCAATGGCCGGTTTCCAAAACAGTTTCTTGGTGGTGAGTACCGGAAGGGTCCCGTCGCTGACGTCATATTCCAGGTCCGCATTGATCACCGTCAGACACCGTTTGCCGGTGCGCCGGTTCTCTACCCAGACGCCTTCGTCAATGACCCGCTGGCACAGATCCAGATAGTCTTTCATGATGCCCCCAAAACGAAAATGGAAAAGCGCAAAAGATAACCCAGACAGAAACCATTACCCGGAATCATACAAGCGGTCAATAGGTCCTGTGGAATGCTGGGACCTGTAGCATTTACAGTGGCCGTAGATGCGTGGCACCGGGTAAGCCGGCATACTATGCGTATTTCAAGGATCCAAAAACAAAGCAGGTACGGTGGCTTGTAAATGCTTGCCTTGATCCTCGCCTTGTGATCTGCTATGCCCTGTCGATCTTGGTCGAATCTGCCTATTTCTGACGGCACGATATACCCGAAATCCAGGGAGCCCTGTCGAAGCGCACATGATCTCCACAGACAACGTAGACAATGCTGAAATCGCCCGTTTTTCGGCCATGGCCGATATCTGGTGGGATCGCAACGGCGAGTTCAAGGCCCTGCACGATATCAATCCCGTCCGACTGGCGTACGTGGCGGATCGGGTTGAACTGAGCGGAAAGAAGGTGCTGGATGTGGGCTGCGGAGGTGGCCTGCTCTCCGAAGGCCTGGCCGTCCGCAGCGCCCGTGTTACGGCGATTGATATGGCCGATGCATCCCTGGCGGTTGCGAAAGCCCATATGGCGGACAGCGGCCTGGGCATCGACTACCGGCGGATCACGGCCGAGGCCTTGGCCGCGAAACAGGCCGGCCGGTTCGATGTGGTGATCTGCATGGAACTGCTGGAACACGTTCCCAGTCCGGCATCCATCGTTTCCGCCTGTGCCCGCCTGGTCAAACCCGGCGGGGATGTTTTTTTTGCTACGGTCAACCGAACCTGGCTCTCGTGGTTCCTGGTAATTGTCGTCGCCGAATATGTGATGGGCATTGTCCGAAAAGGCACCCACCAATACAACAAGCTGGTCAGGCCTGAAGAATTGAAGCGCTGGGGATCGGAAGCCGGCCTGCGCTTTATGGATCTATCCGGCCTGCGTTATATTCCTTTTGGCGGGTACGCCTCATTGTGCCGTAGCACGGGAATGAATTTTTTGATGCATTTGCGGCGAGGGTGAATGGGTCAAGGTAAAAGTGGCCGCAAATTCGTTGCCGCTTTTGTTTGGAATTTGACCATTGGAGCTTATTTGATATTTGGTGCTTGAGATTTGTTCATTTTCTTCTAAAAATACAGCTTTTTTCAAGCACCGGTTTCTGCAGATCACCTCACAATTGGAAAGGGAATCCATGGCTCTTTGGCAAAACCCGCGCTGGTTTGACGATGCACAACGGAAACGGCAGTTGGACGACCACATTCGCGCCACGGGTCGGGCCCGTTTCGGCAACCGCGAGTTCGACGAAGACAAGAAGGCGGACGCGGTAAGAATTCATTTCGACCGCGTAGCGCCCAAATACGATTTCATGAACTCCCTGCTCAGCTTCGGCATCCAGCACGTCTGGAAACGGGCCGCCGTTCGGATGTTGGGTGTCCGTCCGAGTGACAAGGTCCTGGACGTATGCGGCGGCACCGGCGATCTGGCCATCCTGGCCGGGCGGCGCACCGGTCCCACAGGTCAGGTGGTAATCTACGACATCAATCGCGCCATGATCCGGGCCGGCCGCCACAAGATTGATCCTTATGCGGATCTGGCCCACATCGGATACATTCAAGGAGACGCCGAGCGGATCACCTTCCCCGACAACACCTTCGACTGTGCCATGGTGGGGTTCGGCATCCGCAACCTGACCCACCTCAAACAGGGCTTTTCCGAAATGGTGCGGGTCCTCAAACCCGGCGGCCGGTTCCTGTGCCTGGAATTCTCGCGCCCGCTCAACCCTGTTTTCCGCAGTCTATATGATTTCTATTCCTTCAATATCATGCCGGTGCTCGGCCAACTGCTGGTGGGATCGGCCGAATCTTACGCCTGCCTGCCGGAGACCATCCGCATGTTTCCTTTGCCCCATGAGTTGGTGTCCATGCTGCAAAGCCTGGGGTTGCGTGATGTACGCTGGAAAGCGATGACCAATGGGATCAGCGTAGCGCATGTGGGGGTGAAAGCCACTTTAGGAAGATGATTAAAGTCCGTTTGCGGGAGCCTTCGGCAACCCTGGAAAGGGTGCTATCCACCTGCAACCAGCCGCATGAGTACCACCACAAACACACTCAACGGAAAGCGGCTGGCCTTGTTGAACAATTCCATTGCCTGTCGCCGATCATTTGCCTTCACCAGCCGCAGGGCCGGCAACAGCAACAGCCATATGCCCAGTCCGGCCATGGCCAACAGATGCAACCATCCCAAAGTGAGGGTTGATACCCACATCAGTATAAATGTCAACAGATACGACAGCGCCAGGCAAATGAGGGAGAGTACGGCCGCCCGTTCCACTCCCACCTTCACGGGAATGGTCTTGGCATTGAAGCGGCGGTCTTCCTCAATGTCGGTCCAATCGTTGGGAATGTTCTGCCCGCCGATTTCCCAGAAGAAGATCCAGAGAAAAAGAACGATCAGGAAAAAAAGCGACGGTTGTGGATCGACCGCATATACTGCGGCAACGGCCCCCAAGGTCTTGACGATGCCGTTGATCAGCGCCCGCAGCGGTGTCACCCGCCACAACAGACAATAGACAATTTCAAACAGTCCACCGGCCAGGAAGATATAAACGCAGACCGGGTTGAGCAGCCAGGCCCCTGCCATGGCCACCAGCGCCCATCCGGCGGCCCATAACATTCCTTCCGGCAGGCTCAGCACCCCTTTGGCCAGCGGGTGACGAACCAGTACGCCGTCCAGGTAATCTTCGCCGTCTCCGTATCCGCCGACGCGGACTTTCTCCCTGTCCGCGCGATAATCCACCAGATCGTTGAGGGCGTATATGGCTGTATATCCGGAAAAAACGGTGATCATCCCCAGCAGAGCCGTCCACAAGGACGGAAATCGCCCCAGGCACAGCAACGCCGCCAGGGCGGGCGTGGCGATGTCGATGATACCATGGGGGGTGCGGGACAGAGCCAGAAACAGCTTTAATCGCGAATGGGTCAAAATGGCTTGTAATGTCATGTATGTCACTATCTCGTGTTTGCCGGGAAATAAGCAAATTGTCCATTTTCGAATCGGCACGATCTAATAGGTTGTCCGTCGTGTTTCTACTTGGATCGGCGCAATTTGCCAGAATCACGAAAAATTGTCAATTTCAGGCATCGTTTTGTTATGAAATTCTTGTCAACATCCCCCATAAACAGTATTTCTATTGACAGAAACATGAATGCGGCGTAAAACCCTGGGCACTGAAAATTCGGTCATGCGTCCGCTGTACATTGCCATGATGAGGCGCCTGGCCCAAACAAGCTGATTATTGAAATTCAAGGAGAAATGCACATGCAACCAAAGCGCTTCATTCTACCCAAGGACCAAATTCCCAGACAGTGGTACAATATTCTGGCCGACATAAAAATGAACCCACCGTTGGGGCCTGACGGCACCCCCATCACCCCGGAAATGCTGGCTCCGGTTTTCCCCATGAACCTGATTGAGCAGGAAGTGAGTTCGGACCGCTGGATCGATATCCCCGATGCAGTGCTGGACGTCTTGTCAATCTGGCGTCCGGCCCCCTTGACCCGGGCCACGGCCCTGGAAAAGGCCCTGGATACCCCGGCCAAAATCTACTACAAAAACGAGGGAATGAGCCCGCCGGGAAGCCACAAGCCCAACACCGCCGTTCCCCAAGCCTATTACAACAAGGTTTTCGGAATCGAGAACATTACCACGGAAACCGGTGCCGGCCAGTGGGGCAGCGCCCTCTCTTTCGCCTGCTCACAATATGGTCTCGTCTGTAAGGTCTACATGGTACGCATCAGTTTCGACCAAAAACCCCACCGCAAAACCATGATGGAGACCTGGGGCGGCCAGTGCATCGCTTCGCCCAGCACCGAGACCAAAGCCGGCCGGGATGCCCTGGCCAAAAATCCCGACACCCCGGGCAGCTTGGGCATCGCTATCTCCGAGGCTGTAGAGGCCGCCGTCGGCGACACCACCGGCAAGACCCGTTACGCTTTGGGCAGCGTGCTCAACCATGTGATGCTGCACCAGACCATCATCGGCCTGGAGGCCAAGAAGCAGTTCGAATTGGCTGGCGACTACCCGGACATCGTCATCGGCTGCGCCGGCGGCGGCAGCAATTTCGCCGGCTTGGCCTTTCCCTTTGTTCAGGACAAGATCAACGGCAAACAGATCGAGATATACCCGGTCGAGCCCAAAGCCTGCCCCACCTTGACCCGGGCACCCTTTGCCTACGACTATGGCGACACGGCCGGATACACCCCCTTGCTGCCCATGCACAGCCTGGGACATGATTTCGTCCCGGCACCCGTCCACGCCGGCGGCCTGCGCTACCATGGCATGGCCCCCACCGTAAGCCAGTTGGTCAACGAAGGACTTCTCACACCCAAGTCCGTCGGCCAGCTGTCGGCTTACGAGGCGGGCATCCTCTGGGCACGCACCGAGGGATTTATTCCCGCTCCGGAAACCACCAACGCCATCGCCCAGGTGGTGGCAGAGGCCAAACAGGCCAAAGAAGAAGGTAAAGAGAAGACCATCGTGTTTACCTTCAGCGGTCATGGACTGCTGGATCTGGGGGCCTACGAAAAGTACTTTTCCGGGAAATTGTCCGATTTCAGCATAGCAGATGCCGAGATTGAAAAATTCACTGAGGTGCTTAAAAACTATCCCACACCTCAGAACATGAAGAGTGTCTGATGAACGTAGAAGAAATGGCGCGTCGCTGCCCCAGGTTGGGCGGTGACGTGGACTTTGGTTACTGCAAATCCTGTGAAACGGGGAAAAAAACCTGTTTCAAGATATTGGACTGCTGGTGGGAACGCTTTGACGTGGTGACCCACATGAAAGGCTGCCTAACGCCCGAAGCCTTTGATGCGCTTTCAAAGCGTCTTCCCCCGCCCGGGAAGCTAACCAGCCTGGTGGATTTGATCCGCCAGGCCCAGGAGCGGGCGGCGAAAAGCTGAAAACTCGAAAATGTACTGCCGTTTTTTATCCCGTGAACTGGTTTGTCTGCTTTATTGCCTGTTTGGGACCGAAGCCATTCAGCCTGCCCGAAACATCTCACCGGCATGGTAGGAACTTCTCACAAAGGGTCCCGAAGCGACTTTCTCGAAGCCCATCTTCAGGGCAAAAGCCCGCCAGCGGCCGAATTCTTCCGGCGGTATGAACGCAGCCACCGGTAGATGCTGAGCCGTGGGTTGCAGGTATTGTCCGATGGTCAGCATGCGGCAGCCGGTGGCATACACATCGGCGATTACCTGCCGAACCTCCGTTTCGGTTTCGCCCAACCCCAGCATGATACCGGATTTGGCCGGAATGGCCGGATCAATCCCTTTGACGCGGGCCAACAGTTCCAGGGATTGGCGGTAATCTGCCTGGGGGCGTGCGATGTCGTAAAGGCGTGCCACGGTTTCCATGTTGTGGTTGAGCACATCAGGACGGGCTGCCAGGACCGTTTCAAGGGATGCCCGCCGGCCCTGGAAATCCGGAATGAGGACTTCCACCCGGACGCCGTCGATTGCCCTGCGCAAGGCCTGGATGGTGGCTGCAAAATGGTCGGCGCCGCCGTTTGCCAGATCGTCGCGGGTCACGGATGTGACAACGACATAGCGCAGTTCCATGCCGGCAGCGGCTTCTGCCACACGCCGGGGTTCGTCAGAATCCAGCGGCCCCGGTTTGCCCCCTTCGATGTTGCAGAAGCGGCAGTTACGGGTGCAGGTGGCGCCCATGATCAAAAACGTCGCTGTCCGGGCCGAAAAGCATTCAAACTGATTGGGACAGTTGGCTTCCTGGCAGACCGTGTGCAGCCGCCCTTTGCCGATCTTGGCGCGAATCCGTTCATATTCGGGTCCGGAGGGCAGCTTTCTTCTAAGCCAGGACGGTTTGCCGGTTCGGATGGGGCTTGCTGGGTTCATTGGGCTCTTTGGGTTGAAGGCGCTTTTACTTCCACAGCGTCCTTATCATTTATTCAGGATTTTATATTCCCGATTCGATCTTCTTGTACAGATGGTTCGCAGAACAACCTGTCAAGGCAAATCCAAATATATTGGATAGGTGGGTCGCTAATTCACGGTGGGCTGCGCCCATGGATACAGGCTTGTCCAGATGACGCTCGAAAGAGGTCATGCGCACCTGGTTCAGGCCGCAGGGATTGATCCAGCCAAAGGGCTCCATGTCCGTGTTGACGTTCAGGGCCAGGCCGTGGAAACTGATCCCGCGGCGCACGGTGATACCGATACTGCCCAGTTTGTCACCGTTCACCCAAACCCCGCGATTGGCTGAATCGGTGCCGGCCGCGATGCCCCATCGGGCGGCGGTGCGGATCATGGCCTGCTCCAGAGCGGAAACGAAATCCACCACCTTGAAGCGCCGCCGGCTCAGATGAATGATCGGGTAGGCCACCAGTTGTCCCGGACCATGGTAGGTGATGTTGCCACCACGATCGGTGGGCACCACGGCAATCCCCTTTTGCGACAGAAAATCATCGTTGACGCACAAGTTCTCACGACCGCCGCGGCGTCCCAGGGTGAACACCCGGGGATGTTCCACGCACAGGATCACATCGGCGTCCAACTGCCCGGAGATTTTGGCGTTAACCACGGCCAGTTGAAGATTGAGGGCCGTCAGGTAATCGGTTTCCGGCAGTTCGACCCACCAGCAGGGGGGGCCAGAATCCTTTTTTTCATGAGAGATGGACACGCGATATCGGCCTTGTCATTTCAAATTCTGCAACGGTGGGATTGTTTTTCCGCCGGGCGTAGGAGCGGCTTTCAGCCGCGCATCTTTTTTCGCAGCGAGGCGTTGCGCCTACGATTTCCCGGCGTTTTGATTTTCGAAAAAACTATCCTTTTAAACAGGGATTGCGTGCGGCCGCTGTTTCGTCCAGCCGCCGCAATTTGGGGAACACGGGTGATTCGTGCAGGCAATCGGGGCAGTCAACGGCTTCCTGGGCAATCTGCTTCATGGCATCAATGAACTGGTCCAAGGTCTCTTTGGATTCGGATTCCGTGGGCTCGATCATAATGGCTCCGCTGACCACCAGCGGGAAGTAGATCGTGGGTGGATGAAACCCGTGGTCCATGAGCCGCTTGGCGATGTCCAGGGTCGCCACATGGTGTTCCTGCTGTTTCTTGTCGGTGAAGACGCACTCGTGCATGCAGGGACGGTCGTATGGCAGATCGTAGTATCCCCTGAGGCTCTCTTTGATGTAATTGGCGTTTAGCACCGCGTGCTGGCTGGCTTCTTTCAGGTGCTTGCCCATGCTGACAATATAGCTGTAGGCACGGATCAGGATGCCGAAATTGCCGTGGAATGCGTGCAGCCTGCCGATGGAGAGCGGGTAGTCTGTCTCCAACCGATAGGTGTCACCGTCTTTGAGGGCCCGGGGTACGGGCAGGAAAGGTTCCAGTTCTTTTGTTACACAAACCGGACCGGCGCCGGGCCCGCCGCCACCGTGGGGGGTGGACATGGTTTTATGCAGGTTCAGATGCATTACATCCACTCCGACGGCACCGATATTGACGATGCCCATCACGGCATTCATATTGGCTCCGTCGCCATAGACCAGGCCGCCCTTGTCATGGACAATTTTGGCCACCTGATGGATATTGTCTTCGAACAGCCCCAGGGTGTTGGGGTTGGTGATCATGATGCCGGCCGTATCCTCGTCCATCAGTTCAGCCACAGATTCGGGCAAGAGGGTGCCGTTCGGGCCGGATTTGACCTGCACGGCTTTGAAACCGCACAGGGCCGCGCTGGCAGGATTGGTGCCGTGGGCCGTGTCCGGGATGAGCACTTTGCTGCGTTTTTCGCCCTTGTGTTTATGATAGGCGGCAAAAATCAGCATGCCGGTCAATTCGCCCTGGGAACCAGCAGCCGGTTGCAGCGTCACCGCCGGAAGGCCGGTAATTTCGCCCAGGTAGCGCTGCATATCGACCATCAGGGCCAGGGCTCCCTGGGAAAGATGATCCGGCAACAAGGGATGAGCGCCGGCAAACCCGGGTAGCGATGCCTGCCTCTCGTTGGTTTTGGGGTTGTATTTCATCGTGCAGGAACCCAAGGGGTACATACCGCTGTCCACCCCGAAATTCCACTGGGAGAGTTTGGTAAAATGGCGCACCACATCCAGTTCGGAGAGATCCGGGAAATCCGGACCGGCACCGGCCAGGGCCTCATCCAACGGGGCGGCTTCCACATCCCGGCGGGGCATTGATATGCCCATGCGGCCCGGCGAGCCTTTTTCCCACAACATGGGTTCATTGAAAATCAGACCGGTGGTCCCCATTTTTTCTACGCTAGGGTCTTTTATTTGGTCTTTCATTTGACCACCTCCTTTACCAGGGTGTCGATATCTTCCTTGGAGAGGGTTTCCGTCACGCACATCAGCCAGCAGTCGGCCAGTTCCGGGTAATAGGGCGCCAGGTTCAATCCGGCGACGATTTTCTTTTCCAGGAGCGCCTTCCAGGTGTCGGCGAAACCGTCGGGAAAGCGAACCACAAATTCGTTGAATGTGGGTGCACTGAACGGAGACGTGATGCCGGCATTGGCCAGAGCCGCTTTGAGGTATTCGGCCTTGTCACGGTTCAGTTGCGAAAGTTCACGGATACCCGTGCCGCCAACGGCCGCCATATACATGACGCTGGCCGTGGCGCACAGCCCCTGGTTGGAGCAAATGTTGGAGGTGGCTTTTTCCCGGCGGATGTGCTGCTCACGGGTGGCCAGGGTCAGCACGAAGCCGGTTTTGCCATCCCTGTCCGTGGTTTTGCCGATCAGCCTTCCGGGAATGGTGCGTACAAATTTTTTGTTGGTAGCGAACATGCCCAAACCGGGACCGCCGAAGCACTGGGGAATGCCGAAGCTCTGGCCTTCGCCGCAGGCGATGTCTGCCCCGCAGGCGCCGGGACTCTTCAGGAGGCCGTAGGCCAGCGGCTCGGAAAAAGCAACCACAAAAAGGGTTTTCTTGTCTTCATGAATCGTTTTACCGGCAGCTTCCAGGTCTTCGATGCAACCAAAGAAGTTGGGACTCTGCAGGGCCACGCAGGCCAGCTCTCCCAGATCGCCAAGCCCGGAAAGATCGGTGCGGCCGTCTTTACCGACGGGCAATTCGACGACCTCGAAACCGGTGGGTGCGAAGTAGGTCTCCACCACCTTTCGATACATGGGATGTACGGCCTTAGAGACCGCCACCTTTTTGCGGCGCGAGACCCGGATACTCATCAGCAGGGCTTCGGCCAGCCCTGAGGCACCATCGTACATGGAGGCGTTGGCCACGTCCATGCCCAACAGACGACTGACCAGGGTCTGGTACTCATAAACGGTCTGCAGGGTTCCCTGACTGATCTCGGGCTGGTAGGGGGTGTAGGCCGTAAAAAATTCGCTACGCTGCAAAAGCTGGCGGCTGATTTCAGGGATGTAATGGTTGTAGCTGCCGGCGCCCATGAACACCTTGTAGCCGGGCGAGGCGCCCATAGCGGCGGCCAGGCCGTCCATGTGGCTGTTGAGTTCCCACTCGGTGAGGGGTTCGGGCAGATCCATTTCTTCTTTTCGGCGGCAGTCTTCGGGAATGCTGGCAAACAGCTCGTCCAGATTCGCCGCACCCGCCACCTGAAGCATCTTGTCGATGTCTTCCTGGGTATGGGGCAGATAACGCATGATGATTTATCCTTTCAGCATGTCAAGGTAGTCGGATTTTGATTTAAGCGCATCCAGATCGGCGGTATTTTTGGCCTTGATCTCGATCATCCAGCCACCTGCGTAAGGATCGGTGTTGACCAGTTCGGGTTCGTCCTCCAGGCCGCCATTGATGGCGGTGACTTCACCGGCCATGGGCATGTACAATTCGGATACGGCCTTGACCGATTCCACAGTGCCGAACTCGTCCCCTTGCTCAAAGGCATCGCCCACTTCGGGCAGTTCCACGAACACGATGTCTCCCAATTGATCCTGGGCGTAGTCGGAAATGCCGATGCGCACCACATCACCGTTCTGTTTGGCCCATTCATGATCATCGGTGTATCTTACGTCTTCAGGCAGATTCAATTCTTCGATCGTTTTCATTGGTTTTCCTCCTTATTCATTGGAATTTTTTATTTGGAAAAAGGGCCATACTGCGGTGGTCACACCATCGCCTTCATGGGATTGCGGGCGGTGCGATCCGGCCGTACATTGTCTGTGATGGTGACGATGATCTTGCGCCGGCTGTCGGCCAGATCCACGTGTTCGCCCAGGGCCAGTTTGCGGTTGACCCTAACGAAGCCGCAACACAATCCCCGGGCCTTGAACCCTTCCGGTTTTCCCGGACTGGCCACACTGAAAATTTCACCCTCGTGCCGGCCGACCCCCATGTCCGTGGCGCAGGTCAGAACGGTGCCGATCTCGCGGCCGTCGGCATCAATCACGCGGGAGCCCTCACCGGCGGCAATCTTGCGCAGGTCCTTGCCCACAAATGCCTGGGTAAACCATACGGCTTCGGGATTTTCCAGGGCTGCCCGGCCCATGAATTCCTTGGTGAATCCGGTCTGGTCGTCGGTAAAAGGCAGGGCAAAGGGCCAGGGGTGGTTGATGAAAGGCCAATGTCCGATGTCCTGATGGGACAGGGGCAGCACGGCCCCGACCCGCAGACTGTCCCGGGCGGCCAGGCCGCAAGGCCTGATACCGTATTCCTGACCGATTTGGAGGAGACGTTCCCACAAATTCAGGATCTTGTCCGGCGCCAGGAAGATCTCGAATCCGAATTCGCCGGTATAGCCCGTACGCGACAGCAGGATGGGCGTGCCGTCGTCCAGTTTCACGGCTTCGGACAGTTGGGAGGCCGGATCATAATGTCCCTTGAAAGCGAAGTAGGGCAGGCCGTCGAAAGCCGATGCGGGATCTGCCAGGACCTTGCTCAGAATTTTGGCCGCTGCCGGTCCCTGAATGTCCATTTTACCGAGCCGATCACTCAGGTCACTAATGGTTACCTCGCGGCCGTTCCTGTTTTTCTCCAGGTGGTCCGCAATCGCCCCGCCCATACCGGCATTGACCACCACGAAATAAAGTTCTTTTTCCATGAAAAAAATGATGGCGTCGTCAATGGTATGCCCCTTGTCGTCGAGAAATGCGCCATAGACGCAACGGCCCGGAAAGAGTGGTTTTTTAGAAGGTCCCACGCATCCGTCCAGGTCGTTCGTGAAGCAATGCTGCAAAAGATCGGCCGCAGCCGGGCCGGAAAGGGTAACGGCAGCCATGTGGCTGGTGTCGAAAATACCGGCACCGGTCAATACGATCAAATGCTCGTCTTTGACCGATGAGTACCACAAAGGCATGTCATACCCGCCGAAATCAGCCATGTTTGCGCCGTTGGCATTGTGCCAGGCGTGCAGGGGGGTGGTTTTTGATGATGTTGTCATGATGGATTCTCCTTAAAAGATATACGGGACCTTCAAATTGTAGCTTTTATAGACGACGAAGGTTTCCACCGATTGGACACCCTCGAGACGGGAGACCTCTTCCGTGTAGAACTCCAGCAGGCCGAATTCCTCTTTAAACAGCACCACAAGAATCAGATCGAAGCGGCCCGTCACCACGCTGACAGAAACCACCCCGCGAATATTGCTGAATTTAGCACCATTTTTCACCAAATCAATGGTGTTCAGCTTGACCCCCACGATGACGACCTGATGGCGTGGAATGGTTTCCGGATCCACCAGGCCGGCGATCTCCAGCACACCCTCATCTTCGAGCTTGCTGACCCGCGATCGCACCGTATTTTCCGAAACGCCAAGATCTTCGGCAATTACTTTATAGGATTTTCGGCCCTCGCGCAAATGGCGGATAATGGAAATATTCAGGTCGTCAATTTTCATAAAAAACTTTCAAAGGAGTTAGCCTATAAAAATTTTCTAATTCCTAATGGAAGATGATGAATTTGTCAAATTTTTTTTAAAAAATTGATGATTTATTCAAAAAAAAGTTGCAAAAAAGATGATAAAGGCATTAACTGTTCGAAAGGAACATTTTATCGAATTTCAAATAAAGGGAGATTGGCCGATGGCGACAAAAGTAACCATTCTCGGTGCAGGTCCGGGCGGATATGTGGCTGCGGTTCGCGCCGCGCAGTTGGGTGCGGAGGTAACGGTGGTGGAAAAAGAGCAGGTGGGCGGCACCTGCCTGAATTATGGCTGCATTCCTTCAAAAATCATGAAAATATCAGCCGAACTGCTGGAAAGGATCCACCAGGCCGATGCCTTCGGCATTCAGACCGGCGGTAACGCCGTGCTGGATATGCAAAAGGTCATGGCCCGCAAACAAAAAATCCTTGCGACCCAGATCAAGGGTATCGAGGGGCTGCTGGCTCACCACAAAATCAAACTGCTTCGCGGCAATGCTCGCATCGACGGGCCCGGCAAGGCCTCGGTCGTCGACCGGGACGGCCAGCAGCAGAACTGGGCATGGGATCGTCTGATCATTGCCACCGGCTCCCGGCCCTTCTCCGTGTCGGCCTTTCCTTTCGACGGTCAGGGCATTCTCTCCAGTGACGACATTCTGGACATCGAAGCCGTTCCCGAATCCATTCTCATCGTGGGCGGTGGCGTGATCGGCTGCGAATTCGCCTGTATCCTGTCGGCCATGGGGGCCAAGGTCACCGTGGTGGAGGCTATGGACCGCATGCTACCCCTTCCCTCGGTGGATGCCGGCTGTTCCAAAGTGCTGGAGCGGGAGATGAAAAAGCGTAAAATCAAATTTTTCGTCAACCGGGTGGTGGAATCCATCGAAAAGGACGCAACGGGCATGATCGCGACCATCGGCCCCTCCCCCTTTGCCGGAAATTTAAAGGAAAAAGACAAGGCTCCGGTAACAATGCAGGTGGCCAAAGTGCTGGTCTGCATCGGCCGGTCACCCAACACGCAGGACATCGGATTGTCTGACATCGGCCTTGAAACCGACCCCAAAGGCTGGATCCCGGTGAATGATCGTATGCAAACGGACGTTGCCAACGTCTACGCCATCGGCGATGTCCTGGGGCCGGAGCGGGTAATGCTGGCCCATGTGGCGTCGACCGAAGCCATGGTGGCTGCGGAAAATGCCATGGGCGCGAATCGAACCATGGATTATGCCGCCGTTCCGGGAGCCATTTTCACCATGCCGGAAGTGGCCTGTGTGGGCCTCACCGAAGCCCAGGCCAAAGAGCAGGGGCTGGATGCCAGGAGCGACACCGTCATGTTTCGCACCATCGGAAAAGCCCAGGTCATCGGAGAGCTGGCCGGGCAGGCCACCATTGTATCCGAGAAAAAAAGCGGCAAGGTCCTGGGTGTGCATATCATCGGTCCCCATGCCACGGATCTTTTGGGCGAAGGCGCGCTGGCCGTGGCCAACGAACTGGGGGTGAATCAGATTGTCGACACCATTCATGCCCATCCGACATTGGCGGAAATCATGTTGGAGGTGGGGCTGAAGGCCCAGGGGAAAGCGCTCCACCGATAAGGCGGATCACGCACTCACACCGTTTTCCGATGGCATTGATTTTTTTTTGCAGTTCGGCACGCCAGACAGCCACCCGTTCGGATTTGGCCTGTTGCCGGCGTGCCTTCTCAACAAAGGTTTCGGGAGCGTTCTCTTCCGCCTGCCTGCCGGCGGCTTCGGCCATGCGGGGGCATTGGCATCCGTCCACGTATAGATGGTGTCCGCCGTTACCATACCGGCAACCAGCAGGCCCCATACACTTCAATTGCGTCCGCAGGGAATCATATGCTAAAAACGATCATGATCAAATCAGGTAACAACAACCTGAAGTAGGCGATTCCGAAATTAAACGGAAGTATTCAAGTAAAACATGGTTGAGAAGACTGAAAACGATGCAGACTTCAGCATTAAAATCCCAACGCGTCCGCTGACGGCCTGAATTGATATGGGAATAGGCTCAATCGCCCAGTTTCCACGCCCACCTCT
>PDWJ01003148.1_pt1 | contig 16144 bp, 16 predicted proteins | sample 1430881 | NCBI WGS metagenome assembly PDWJ01 (sample SAMN01162460, study PRJNA174530) | Oral metagenome, whole genome shotgun sequencing project. | biome: Marine environment; feature: Marine mammal; material: Swab sample of the gingival sulcus; isolation source: swab sample of gingival sulcus... | reverse complement strand
AACTTTCTCATAATCCCTATTCTTCCCCACCCCCAACCTTCAGGGGATGTAACTAGAAGACTCTCAAGTCAATTGGCCCGAAAAACCCAGCCCACACCAGGGTCGTAGCCGCGAAGCGGCGAATACCCCGACACGGAAACTCCACTATCCCCGCCTACCCAGCAGAGCGAAGCTCTAGCTATGCCTTGAGCAAGGAAGGGGTCGTAGCCGCGAAGCGGCGAACACCCCGACGCTCCCCAAGCCAACTTTGAGCAATCCGGCCATGCCTCCTCACCGAGGAGGAGGGGGTCGTAGCCCCCAACCAGGAACCTCCAAATCGCGATCCAGCGCCAAACCCTCTGACATCCACAAGGCGAATACCTTGACGACGAGATGAGAGCGAGAGCTCGCTCACGATCTCATCGAGGAGGAAAAGGTTGCTATCCCGAAGGGATGAACACCCCGACCCGGAGACTCGACTTTTCCTTGCCCACTGAAGGGCCTATTCTCCCGATATGAGAGACGGATTTGCCCGCGAATAGCAAACCGGAATATGATTCAGCGCAAATCCCAGAGCAGTCGAGTTCCTGACGGCAGGAATTGGTGCACGTGTGCGCGGTGCTCACGGTATTGGGCGCGAAAGGATAGACATGCCAACGCTTGTGCAGCCCCCGTCTGATTTTGTGGTTCCCCGCCGAGTGGTGTCACCCAAACGGCTCAGTCAGAGAATCCCGTGGCTTTTTCCGATCGCGGTGCGATATCACCAGACTCGACAGCAACTCCGGTGGCTGTTAAGCAAGCAGAAATTCACCCAGTCAAAGCAAAGTGAGCCACTGTCGAATCGGGTGAAGCTGCATAAGTCACTGCTGCTCAAGGAACTTGCACCAGAAGAGATGGAGTTGCAGTACAACAAGGTAAACAACCTGCGGATTGCGTGCGCTGAGACCGATGGCGTCCTGATCCGCCCGGGCGAAACCTTCTCTTTCAACCAGACGGTCGGCGAAGCCACAGAAGCAAAGGGCTACTTGACCGGAATGAAGCTGAGCAATGGGAAGGCCGTCCCTGGTGTCGGCGGAGGCATCTGCCAGCTGGCGAACCTGATTCACTGGATGGTGATGCACTCACCACTAAAGATCACCGCCCGCTCTGAGCATTCGTTTGACCCATTCCCAGACAAGGGCCGGGTGCTGCCCTGGGGAGTGGGATGCTCCATCGTCTGGAACTATGTGGACCTAGTCGTACACAACGACACCGACACTACCTTCCAGCTATTCACCAAAGTTGGCGAACGATACCTGGAGGGGGAGCTTCGGGCGGATCGTGAACTTCCACATTCGTACAAGGTGTTTGCCCGCAATGAGCAGTTCATTCTCTCAGATGAGGGATATTTCCGACGCAATGAGATCTGGCGATCAGTGATTGATCGACGCACGGGCAACACAGTCGGTGAAGAAGAGTTGAAACGCAATTGCGCCCTGGTGATATATGAGCCCAAGGGGGAGGTCATAGACTGCCGTGGCCTGTCGCCTGATGTGGAGTCAGAAGACAAGGTGCACGCCTGACAGTACCCTCGCAGCGGCTGCTCCCGAGGCGACGGGTGATGCCCTTAACTGCTTGGCTACCGAACCTCAACGGCTGAGACAGGTTTCATTGGTGAGGAAAACTGAAAGGCTGCGTCAGCCGAAAAAGATCGGGTCTACACCCGAATCCAGGTACTCCAGGATCTCCACCACATGCTGTGTGGGAGCAAGCCGATCCGCATACGAGTGAAACTTCAGGTTCTGGTCTCGCCAGTACAGTGTCCACAGCCCAGTGGTTTTCGTGAACCGCAACCGCGCAATGGGGCGCCGCGTCCAGTCACCTCGCCCATTCCACGGTTCTCTACACTCCACGATTGTGATGTGGCGATCTGTTACCTCTGCCTCCACCCTGACCTGATGCCGAGCATGCGGCGGCACCCTGCGTTCACACCATAATCGCACCCTGGTAACGTCCATCTCTGACATGCCCGGGGCTGTCGGCTTCCTAGGGTTTGGGGTCTGGTTGCCGTTCATACAATCGTCCAATGCAATCGGTTTAGTACGAATGACATTACCTGGTCTTGACGCACTCCGAGACCGAATTGGTGCTGCTCGCGCGAACTGGAGACAGCTATCGCAAAGCCGGATAGTCCAAGATTCCCCGCCATGCTGCGACTGAACCTGAAGCAGCGGTGCCGACAGACTAAGGAACCCCTCCGGGCCCAGCTTCAGTCGCCTAGAGCATCGACCCGCATGGGGTTGGAAAGGTTGTGAGCCACACGTTTGAGTTCTGGCAGGATGTGATCAACTTGGTCATCGATGTCGTCAGACAAAAACAGCGACACTCCGAGGGCGAAGTGCTCATCTGCCGGGGTTCGCGGGGTCACCAGCACAGCCACCCCAACTACTGCCGGATTAGTTTCGCCACGATCGTATGAGTAGCCGAGTTCCCTGGCTCGTTTGAGTTTCGCCTGCAGGCTGGGAACGGTGCTGACCGAGTTGGACGTCCATTGCGCCAGCTTCGAGGTGTCCCGGTATCTGTCCACGACGACGGCCGGGTCTAACTGGGCGAGCAAAATATTGCCGACTGCAGTAATGGATGCCGGGAATCGGTCGCCGATGGTTGCGGAGAGTCGTAGCGGGGCACGCCCCTCGTGGCGCGCGAGATACAAAACGTCCGTTCCGTCGAGCACTGCGAGTTGCAGCAGCTCGTGGCTCAACAGTTCCGATGCCGAACACTGGCGATAAAACTCTCTGACTACGTCAAATGTTCGCAAGTATGCGCCACCAAGCTCCACTAGGGTTCGTCCAAGAAAGTAGAGGCCATCGTGTCGGGTGATCATTCCGACCTCTTCAAGGGCATTGCACAGATTCGAGGTGGACGATTTGGGGAGGCCCAGCGATCGGGCGATGTCGGTTAGGCTCATTGCTGCCCCGGTCTCGGAGAGGAGGGAGAGGATCGCCGCCGCCCGGGTTACTGCCGGCGAACCATTTCCGGTCGACTTCTTACCCATGGGAACTCCCGTCACTTACTCTTCTGCCTCGCCAGCATAGTTGAACCGGCCCTAAACCTGATCGGTTACATTGCGACGAGCACTTTAAGTGACTGGACGGGATCCGCCGCGCACTCAAAGGCCGACACAACCTCGTCCAGCTTAAACTCATGGGTGACGACAGCCTCAAGCTGCGGGTATTCAGCCAACATCTCGATCGCCTCGTCAAGTTCATCGTTGAATCTGAAGGAGCCCAGGAGCGTAAGTTCCCGCATCGTCACTATCGACATATCAACAGGCTGATTGCCTGCGGGCAGGATTCCGATCTGGACGATGGTGCCACACCGCTTGGCGGCGGCGAGGCATGGCGACACCGCAGGCGGAGCTCCCGATGCCTCGAAGACGATGTCGAACACCTCTTCGGGCATTGCGTCAACGCCCACCACGATGCCCGATGTCAGCCCGAGTTCGGCCGCCCTGCTGACCGCCTCCGGCAGGACGTCGCTGACGGCAACTTCTGCGCCTTTCGCGCGGCAAGCCAAGGCGAGCAACAAGCCGATTGGCCCTACACCCGAGACGAGCACGCGCTGTCCGGACACATTGCCTGCGACACGAATCGCGTGCAACCCAACCGCCAACGGTTCTGCGAGCGCGGCCCGCCGGAGGGGCAGGTCGTCTGGAAGCACCCGAACATTTTTTGCGTCGATCACAAACAGGCTACTCATTGCCCCCTGCTGGTGTGGCACGGTCATGGCGCTGCCCAAATACTTGCTTTGGGGCCACACGTTCTTTCGCGCATCCAGCCCGGGCACGGGGATTCCTGGGGTCGCCGGGTGCACGGTCACTTTCGTGCCGGGGGCCAATCCGTCGACCCGGTTGTCCTGCACTATCGTTCCCGACATTTCGTGGCCCGGCACCAGTGGTTCGACCACCTGATAGGCGCCGATGGCACCCTTGTTGAAGTAGCTCAGGTCAGAGCCACATATGCCCACATGACTTACCTGAATCAGCACTTGACCAGGTGAAACGACCGGATCGGCGAGGTCTACTACGGCCAGATCGTGAGCCCCTTTGATTACTGCGGCTTTCACTACATTTCCTATCGATTACGGCTGCGAGAGTTCGCCCGACTCACACGACTGCCGACATGCCGCCGTCTACAAAAAGCACCTGTCCGTTGACGAAACGGGACGCGTCCGAGGCCAAGAAGAGGCAAGCCCCCACAAGGTCTTCGGTGTCTCCCCAGCGGCCCGCAGGCGTCCGAGAGCAGACCCAGCTGCTGAATTCCTCGTCTTTGACCAACGCCTCGGTGAGTTCGGTCGCAAAATACCCGGGAGCAATCGCGTTGGCTTGTATCCCGTGCTGGGCAAGGTCTGCACACAGGCCGCGGGTCAACATAACGATGCCGCCCTTGGACGCCGAGTATGGGGTGATTGAAGGTCGAGCCAGTTGGCTCTGTATCGAACCAATGTTGATGATCTTGCCGCTGCCACGCTCGACCATGCCAGAAGCCACAGCCTGCGAAACGAGAAAGGCGCTGGTGAGGTTCGTGTCGATCACCATGCGCCACTGATCTATTGTGAAATCGGCTAGCGGCCCCCGAAGCTGCACACCGGCGTTGTTCACCAGAATGTCAGGGACACCAAGACGCGACACGATATCTTCGACGCCTGACTTAACGGATTCGGCATCGGTCACATCGAACGCTGCAGAATCCACACTCAGCCCTTGGTCGCTAAGTTCTTCGCGCGTAGCCTGCAGTCTCTGCTCATCGCGCCCGTGAAGTATAGCGGTGGCACCGGCACGGGCCAAGCCGGTTGCCAGCACGCGGCCAATCCCTCGGCTAGACCCGGTTACGAGCGCTAGGCGTCCTTGAATATCAAACATCGACCGGTTTCCTTTCAGGTGGTCATGCGGGGATCACAGGTTGGTGGGGGCGGGCCACACGGTCCGCCCCCACCGGAACGGAGCGTTACTTACCCCAGTTCTTTCGGTAGGCATCTCGATAGCCTGAATCCGGATCGAACACGCCTTTGTCGGGGACGTTGCTCGCGACGATGAGGCCCGGCTTCGCGATGAAGTCAGACGCCGATTCGCCAGCGAATGCACGGTTTAGCTCATCGACCAGCTGCCAGCCCTGCAGATACACGGGCTCGGCAACCGTTGCCGACTGGTAGTCGCGATTGCGGATCCGCTGAAATTCGGCCGGATCGCCATCGCCCGCCGCGACGGCCTTCGGCGGCCCTTCGCCCGGTATCTTCGCGGCACGAAGCGCGGTCTGGGCACCACCAAAGTAGTTGCCGTTGATGCCCATCAGGTAGGTCAGCTTGGAACCAAATTGCTGCAGCTGGGCTGCCACAAGGGACGGCATACGCGAGTCAGCTTCGGCGATTGGGCTGTTCTCGTAGGCGAGCACCGAACAGCCTTCGCACTTCTCAATGTATTCCTTCATCGCATCCGATTTGGCGACCGCGATGTCGTATTGGCGGTCGGTGTAGAGCGCTACGCCGGCCTTACCCTCTGAGTCCGCAACCACATAGGCGGCGGCCAGAGTCGACACCTCAATCGGATCGGTGGTGACGTTATTGAACACCCCAAAGTCGTCCATGGGGCCAGCCTTCGGGCCACCGTGCCAGGCGACGATCGGAATCTTCGCTGCGGTCGCCTTCTTTATGGTGGACGCCTGCTCCTTGGCATCGAAGCCACCAAGCACGATGCCGTCCGGGTTGGATGCGATCGCCTGGCTGAGTGCCTCGGTACGTCCCTGGGCGGAGCCCTTGCCGTCGAGGATGGTGACGTTCCAACCGATGGCCTTCGCCGCCTCCTTGACCCCATCTCCGACGGCGTTTATGCCGCCGTTGGTCAAGTCTGCACCGACATAGGCGATCTTGGCTCCGGGCTTCTGGGCCTTCGGCCCGCCCTCGGACGGCGTGAAGCCGGTGCCCTTGCCCAATGCCGCATCGACGATCTCTTGTGACTTTTTGACGATGTCTGGGTCAAAGCTGGTCGAGCCAGACTGTGAAGCAGAGGTCGTCGCCTCTGGCGACTCCCCGCTTCCTACTGAGGCAGAGGAGCAAGCCACGAGTGCTGTAGACAGCACGACTGCGCCAATCCCCGCTACGATTCGAGAACGAGTGAACATCACATTCTCCTTTCATCTGAGTTCGGCGTATCGGAACCCACAGCGGTTGATACGTCCGGTCCTGTGTTATCTGGAGTTTCACCCTCACCGTCGGGCGGCTCCTCTTGTGTGAATTTCGCGTCAGCGCGGGCCAGTCGTTGCCGCGAAGCCATCGAAGCGATCGTGATGGCAGCGATCAGTGTCAGCCCGTTGAATAGGGGTTCGAGGAAGAATCTGCCGGGCAAGAGTTGCTGTAGCCCCGAGATGCCGATGGTGGTGATGAAAACACCGAGCACGGTGCCCATGGCGTTGACCCGGCCGGGCTTGATGGTCGTCGAACCCAGGAAGGCGGCGGCCAGTGCCGGCATTAGAAAGTCTGGGCCGATGTTTGCCTGTGCGATTCCGGTCTGTCGAGCGGCCAACAGCACGCCGGCGAGTGCGGCTAGGACGCCGGATGAGGTCATCGCCATGGCAACACAGGTGCGGCGCGGGATACCGGTCAGGCTGGCAGCCGCAGGGTTGGCGCCAACGGCGTACAGGTAGCGTCCGACCGGTAGGAATTCCATAATCGCCCAGAGGATCGCGGCCAGGATCAGGGCCATGATGAACGGGCCCGGTATGGGACCCAGCGACCATGTGGCCATGGCATCAAACGCTTTGGCCCGAACACCGTTGGCATCGGTTACCTGCTGGCCGCCCGTGTACCACATGGTGATGGCGTAGATCACCTGGCCCGTGGCTAGCGTGGCAATGAACGCATCCACCTGGGCTAGCTCTACTAACAGCGCGTTGAACAAGCCGATCAAAGCACCTCCGACTAGGCACAATATGATTACGATCCGGTAGTCGAGGCCCGCGATCTGCCACGAGAGAGCCATCACCTGCCACAGACCAGCGCCATAGCCGGCGCTCAGGTCGATCTTGCCCGTGATCATGGGCACGGTCACCGCGAGCGCAATGATCAGTAGCGGGGCCTTGGCATCTGCGAGCAGCTGGAAGTTAAGCAGGGTGGGGAACGTTTCGGGCTTGGCCACCGCGAAGAGCACAAACAACACGATTGCGAGAAGCACCATGCCGTAGATGGTGAGTAACCGTCTGGTCAGCCCGGCCGACCTGCTCGGCTCCAGAGCAGTTGACTTGATGGACGTGTTCATTGTCATGGAGACCTCACTGACTCGTTGTCGGGGGGTGTGGTGAGCCCGGATGCGGCTGCCATCAGATTTGCAATGCTCAGTTCGCTGGAGTCCAGTTCGACTCGGGGCCGTCCTCGCTCAAAAACAACCGCTCGATGGCAGATGGCGGTGGCTTCCTCCAGATCGGTGGTGACCACGATGATGGCCGTGCCGTTGTCTGCCGCCTGCCGCAACAGCTCATAGATTTCGGCCTTCGCGCCGACATCGACGCCCATCGTGGGCTCCTCCAAGACGACCACGTCATAGTGTAGGTCTAGCCATCTGGCGAGAATGACCTTCTGTTGGTTGCCGCCAGACAGGGTGTCTGCCGCAAGCTCCGGGTCGGTCGGACGGACGGAGTACTTGTCGGTAATCTCGCTTGCTCGTTCTCGTTCGGGCCCAACCAAAACCGGTCTGAACCACGGGTATCCCCACAGCGCAGGATTCAAGAACAGGTTCTCCCGAACCGACAGGTTTGGCGCTAGCGACTCGGCCTCCCTGTTCGAGGTGACGAATGCGATCCGGTGCCGGATGGCGTCCTTGACCGAACGGAGTCGAAGTTCGGTTCCGTCGACTTCGATGCGGCCACCGGTGATCCGTTGCACGCCCGCGATTGCCCGTCCAGCTGGCCCTTGGCCCGCGCCGCGAAGCCCGCAGAGCCCAACAATTTCGCCGGCCTTCACGTCAAGGTCTATGGGCCCGACCTCACCCACGGTGACGCCGTGTAGCTGTAGCCGCGTCGTTTCGCCGGGGGCCGAGAAGCTCACTTCACGCGTTTCTTTGCCGACGATCAGGTTGACGAGTTCCTTGTGTGGGAGGTCGGAAACTTGATTGTCGGCAACCTTGATTCCGTTGCGCAGGATCACGGCCCGATCGGCGATCGCGTATATTTCGTCCAGCCGATGCGACACATAGATCATGCCGGTGCCGTTATCGCGAAGCGTGCGCAGCACAGAGAACAGTTGCTCCACCTCTTCTTGCGGCAGCGACGCAGTCGGCTCATCTAGCACCAGCAGTTTGGGGTTGCCCACGAGCGCCCTAGCGATGGCCAGCAGGGAGCGTTCGGTTCGAGGTAGGTCGAAGATTCGGGTTTCGGGGTCGATTCCACCGCCAACCCGTTCCAGCACCTCTTCGGCTTGGCGGAGGAGCGCCTTGCGCTTGATGAACGGCCCCGCCTTTGGGAACCCCATGCCCAGGGCAATGTTCTCTGCAACGGTCATCCACTCGATGAGTCCAAGGGCCTGGTGCACGAAGGAGACCTCGGTGGCTCGAACGTCTTCGATCGGCTTACCGTTCACGGTCATTGTGCCGCCGTCGGGGCGGTAGACACCGGCCATCATCTTGATGACTGTGGATTTGCCTGCGCCATTTTCGCCCATCAGCGCGACGATTTCACCGGCGTGCACGTCGAACGACACGTCGTTAACGGCCTGTGTCGCGAAGAAGGCCTTGTTTAGGTTGCGGATCTCTAGTAGCGCGGTCACGGTGCCCTCCGGCTCGCATCCGTGGTGAAGGTGTACAGCCGATAGAGGCTGGTGGAAGCGGCGACGAACAGGTCGTTGCCTGCGAAGCACAGGTTGCCGACGAGCTCAGGCATCTCGATGGTTTCCAGCCAGACGCCGGTGGCGTCGATGATTGAAATCGAGGGGCCGTGGCTCGTCCAGACTCGACCTTCGGCATCAACCCGGAAGCCGTCGGATAGTCCATCAGTCATGGTGGCAAAGAGCCTGCCGTTCTTACACCGCGCATCGGGCATGACGTCGTAGGCGCGGATACACCGATTGCCGAGTCCGTCAGTTTGTAGCGCGGCGGAGGTGTCGGAGACATACAGGGTCTTGCCGTCGGGCGAAAACGCAAGGCCGTTTGGTTCTTCGATGTCGGTGACGACTGGACGAAGCTCGCGGGTATCTGGTTCGTAGCGGAACACGAAGTTGTCGCCGTATTCGCGCTCGCCGAGGTGGCCTTCGTGTTCCTGCACGATGCCATAGGGCGGGTCAGTGAACCATAGGGCACCGTCCGGGCCGATCGTGATGTCGTTCGGCGAGTTGAGTCGGGCATCACCGTAGTGATCGACCAGCAGCTTAGTTGAGCCATCTTCGAACAGTTGCTCGATCGCGCGACGACCATGGGAACACTGGTAGACCTCGCCAGTCGCCGATGCGGTGCGGCCATTGGTGAACTCCACATCGGTGGCGAAGACGTCAAAAACATCGCCTTCACTCCAGCGCAGGATGCGATTGTTTGGAATATCTGAAACCAGGATTCCCCATGGGCTCCAGGATGGGCCCTCCAGCCATGTTGCCCCGGTTGCTAGGCGTTCTATGCCAGTTGCTTTATCCCAAAGTTCACTCATGGTTCGGCCCTCAGTAGAACTCGACGGTGTCGACAATATTTAGCGGCGGTAGTCCGTCGAGCAGGAGTGTCGCGTTCTTGGCGAACAGCTCGGCGATACGGCGCTCCTCCGCCTCATTTAGGCCCGCAGTATGGGGGCTGACAAGCACATTCGGGTGTGCCCAGAGCGGCGAGGTTTCGGGTAGGGGTTCGGTGTAGAACACGTCTAGCGCGGCGAAACCGACTTGCCCGCTGTTCAGCGCATCCAACAGGGCTGCTTCATCGATGACGGTTCCGCGCCCCACGTTAACGATGGTGATGCCCGGTCGCGCAGCCGCCAGCACATCTGCGTTCACCAGCAGGTGGGTGGCGTCGGTGCCCGGGAGCGCGATCGCGAGTGCGTCGGCCTTGGCTACGGCTTCGGCCAAGTCTGCTGCGCGGACGGGACCGCGGTTGCCCTCTGCATCGATGACCGGCCTGCCGATCTCGATGATGTTGGCGCCCAGTGCTTGCAGCTTGGCAGCGATCTGCCTGCCGATGCCGCCCATGCCGAGGACGGCCACGGTCATCTCGTCGATCTGGGACATGCACCAGCGTCCCGACCATTCTTTGCGTTGTTGCTGTTCGAGTAGTCGGGGCAGTGTTTTGGCGCCGGCAAGCACGCCGAAGACCGCGAACTCTGCCAGCGGTGAGCCGTGCACCCCCGCCGATGTCGTGAACGTCACCCGGGAGAGCTCTTCTTGGGTTAGTTTGGCGGCCTTGACCTGTGCCCCGCCGCCGGCTGCCATGGTGTGCACCCAGCGCAGCCTTGGGTTTGCTCGGACGGTGCGTGCCAGCGCTGCCGGGCTCCAGTCGGGCACGCCGAGGAGGGCGTCCGCTGTGTCGATTATGGCCTCGAATTTGGCCTGTTGTTCCTTAGTTCTAGTGAAGCTGGGGTCGCCCTCGTAGTCGGCAGCCCATCTCATGCGCGGCATGAGCGAGTCGTCGTAGACGAGCTCGATCCGGGGTTCGAGTTCTTGGATTCGAGCGCAGAGTTCGCCTTTCATCGGCGTAGCTACCACGACCCGAAGCCGATCAGTTGTTCCCATTGGTAACCCTTCTGCGGGGCTGCCTTGCCCACGCGTGTAGAAAAAGCTAGCACAGAATTCATGTGGGTGAAACCCGTTCGCTATACTGATCGCGACAAGGAGGTCGCATAGTGATACAAACCGTTGGATTCATCGGCCTAGGCGTGATGGGCCGACCCATGGCGCGCCACATACTCGCGAATGGGGCACATCAGCTCATGATTCGCGATCTAAATCGAGAACACCAGGCCGAACTACTCGACTCCGGAGCAATCTGGGCTAACTCGCTAGCTGACATGGCAAAACAGTGTCAGATGATCATTGCCATGGTCCCCGAAATCGGCGACGTCCGAAGCCTTTTGCAGGGCGAAAGCGGGCTACTTTCAGGAACCAAAGAACCGTGGACCCTCGTGATTTCGTCCACCTGTTCGGCGCAAGAAGTGCGGGATCTGCAGGCGGAAATCACCGCTGCGGGTAAGCCGGTAACCGTCGTGGACGCTCCCGTCAGCGGCGGCGCCGAAGGTGCAGAATCTGGAATCCTGTCCATCATGGTGGGCGGCCCAGACGCCGAAGCCGCTCTGGCATGTCAAGTGTTAAAGCCTGCAGGCGAACCGGTGCACCTAGGGCCTCTTGGTTCGGGCCAAGTTGCTAAGGCATGCAATCAATTGATCGTCGCCGCCGAGGTGGTCGCAATCGCCGAGGCTGCGGTCATCGCCGAGCGCGCGGGCCTGGACGTAGCCCAACTGTTCGGGGTGCTGCAGAACGGCTACGCGGGCAGCCGGATCATGGAGGTCAAGGCGCACCGGTTTGTCGCCCACGACCACTCCCCGTCCGGGCCGGCCAAGTTTATGATCAAGGATCTGCGGGCTGCGGCCGAAGAAGCCGAATGCCGAGGAGTTAACCTGATCAGCCTAGACGCGCTGCGAACCACGTTCCGAGAACTCACCGAAGCGGGCATGGGAGACAACGACACCTCCGTCGTGCAGGCATACATCGAGTCTCGTTCCCCGATAACCCAAACCGAAGAATAGAACTGAAATCAAAATGACAAATAATGGAAACCTCGCCGATGTCGGCGTTATCGGCATGGCGGTGATGGGGTCGAACCTGGCCCGGAATATCGCGAGCAAGGGATACGCCACCGCCATCTATAACCGGAGCTTCGAACGCACGCACGAAGTCACGACACAGCACCCGGAGGCCAACTTCGTCACCGCCGAATCACTGGAGGACTTCGTAGCTAGCCTCGCTCGACCGCGACGCATCATCCTGATGGTGCAGGCCGGCGCGGCGACTGACGCCGTCATTGATTCGCTGATCCCCTTGGTAGATCCAGGCGACATCGTGCTGGACGGCGGCAACTCCAGATTCCACGACACTAGGCGCAGAGAAAAGCGCCTCGCCGAGCTGGGCATCAATTTCATCGGTTGTGGAATTTCGGGTGGCGAAGAGGGCGCGCTGCGCGGCCCAGCTATCATGCCGGGCGGACCACGCGACAGCTACCAACACGTCGGCCCGCTGCTTGAGAGCATCGCAGCCCAATTCGACGGCTCGCCGTGCTGCGACTGGATCGGCCCAGACGGCTCTGGGCACTTCGTCAAGATGGTGCACAACGGCATCGAATACGCCGACATGCAGCTGATCGGAGAGGCGTACGAGTTGCTGCGAGCGCTCGGCCTAGACACCGATGCCATCGCGGACGTGTTCCGTCGCTGGAACGCCGGTGACCTAGGATCGTATCTGATCGAGATCACGTCGAATGTCGTCAACCACATAGATGAAAAGACTGGGAACCCCCTAGTAAATGTGGTTTTGGACGCCGCAGGCATGAAGGGTACGGGCACTTGGACGGTCCAGGAAGCCCTGAGCCTTGGCGCCTGCGTTCCTGCCATCGCTGAGAGCGTTTTCGTTCGAGGCGCCAGCTCAAACCTGGAGTTGCGGACGCATGTGCGAGCCGCCTCTGCAGCCGAAAGGCCCGCCCTGGAGGTGGCGGATGTGGCGGAGTTCATCGACGACCTGGAGCACGCGCTGTGGTGCGCCAAAGTGGTGGCCTACGCCCAAGGCCTAGACCTGATACGGGTTGCGTCCGAAACCTACGACTGGGGCATCGATGTCGGCACGTGTGCGCGGATCTGGCGGGCCGGCTGCATCATCCGGGCGAAACTACTCGACCAAATCACAAACGAATACGCTGCGGCCAACCTGTTCACACTGCTGGAAGCCGAATCGGTAGGCGTGGCCCTCCACGAACGGCAAGCGGCCTGGCGCCGAGTGGTAGCGAAAGGCATCGAGGCCGGCGTGCCGATGCCTGGGTTTGCGTCCGCACTCTCGTATTGGGACCTGTTGCGAGCTCCCCGAAACAACGCGGCCCTGCTTCAGGTGCAGCGTGACTTCTTCGGCGCGCACACGTATCGGCGCATTGACGAGCCCGGCGTATTTCACACCCGATGGTCGGGCGACCGAACCGAAGTGAAGCTTTCGGATGACTGACGGCAGGTACGTTGAGCATATGAGACTAAAACAAGACGCCAGATGGCAGGTCGTCGCCCCCACCAGCATGGGCGTGAGGCTCACACCGGACGCGGCGCAACCGGTGCAAACGAGCGACCATTTCCTAATGCACGCATCATCGGCCGAATCTAATGTCGTGAGCATCGCTGCTGCGCTGGGGCTACCTACAAAGGTGCTGACCGCTTTCGTGAAAGACAGCCCGATCTCGGCACACATCAAGGCCAACCTTCGCGCCCGGGGCGTTGCCTACGAGGGCCAAGACTACGAGCAGGGCGGCGCCTGGGGCTATCGGCATCAGTTCAATCTGGCAGACTCGGGCCACGGCCAGCGGGGGCCAAGGGTGTGGAACGACCGCGCCGGCGAGGTGGGACGCGCCATGAGCATCTCCGACTTCGACACCGATCGACTGTTCGCCGAGGAGGGCGTGGCGATCCTCCACCTGTCCGGTCTGATAGCGGCCCTATCCCCCGAGACAGGACGCCTCTGCCTCGAGCTCGCCGAGATTGCTAAACGGCACGGCACCGCTGTCTCGTTCGATCTGAACTACCGCGCGTCCTTTTGGCAGGGCAGGGACGACGAGCTGGCTTCGGTGTTCCACCAGATCGCCGCAACTGCGGACATCTTGATCGGAAACGAAGAGGACTTCCAACTCGCCCTTGGAGTGTCGGGACCGGATGCAGGTGGGCACTCCCTGACCAACCAGGTGAACGCGTTCGAACGTTTGATAGACAACGTCGCTGAGCGGTACCCCGGAGCCAGTCTTTTTGCGACCACGCTCCGGGAGGTATTGAGCGCCAACCGCCACCTGTGGGGCGCCCTGGTTCGCGCAACGAATCAGACCTGCACGATTGAGCCCCGCGAGATTGGCGTCCTCGACCGGATCGGCGGCGGCGACGGCTTCGTGGGCGGTCTGCTGTACGGGCTGGTACAGGGCTGGCCGGTAGACAAAGCAACCCAATTCGGCTGGGCCACAGGGGCCTATGCAACCACGGTGCTCACCGACTATGCGCTCCCGCCAGACGAGGCAGCAGTTTGGTCAATCTGGGAAGGGAACGCCCGTGTCGTTCGATGAAACGAATCTAAACAAACAGAGTTCGCGACAGGTCAATCCCACGCTGATCAAGTGGGGCTATTCCAGCACACTGATTCAAGAATACGAGCATTGGACGGTGCTGCTGCGCGGCCCCCAGGTGACATTGGGCTCGCTGATACTGGCGTCCAAGTCATCCGCCACCGCATTCGGGGACTTGCAGCCGACGGAATTCGCCCAAATGGGCAGCGTGATCGCCGACATTGAGAGCGTGCTTAGCGAGGCGTTCGCCTACGACAAGATCAACTACTTGATGCTGATGATCAACGACCCGAATCCCCACTTTCACGTAATCCCGCGCTACGAGTCACCAAGAGAATACCTCAGTCGGACGTTCCAAGACACCTACTGGCCCATGCCACCAGACCTCGGCGGCAAACTGGAACTCTCCGCAGAAGAACTCCAGACGCTTCGCCAGGAACTGAGGTCAGCCTGGCCGACCGGCGGCTGATCGGCTAAACCGAGGGATCTGCCAGCGTACGCGGAGTATTCGCCTCGTTCATCTCGCAAACCCAACTATGCCGCTTGGAAACGGGTTCGGCGCAGCATCTGTCACACCTGCAACATATCTCACAGACTCTCGCGCGTATCGGAGTGAGTTCTTTAGGACAGCGAAAGCAGAGTCAGTGATGTCTGCCCCTCGCCCGATTATCCCGAGGGTGAAGGGTAAGGAGCGGAAGCTGATGCCAACCTCATCAAGGTCGATCCGGCCCGGCAACCTGAACACCATTAAGCGTTGGCCTTCACCTACCGGGCCGACATCAATATCTATGTTGTTATCCACATCCTCAAAGTGTTTAATTAGATCGCCCCAATGACAAGCGGGGGCCTTAATCTGCATTTCGCTTAGGAGAACATTTTCTGACGAAAAACCAATCCCCACTGCAGGGGCGAAGCTCTTGGAGTGTTTGTCAGCGTTCCAGAGGCCATGTAATATCGCCAGCGGATGGGTAGGGCAGCCCTCCCCGTTCTGGTTGTAGGGTTGCACATGTTTGATTCGATCAAGTACGTCGTTCGGCAGGCAGCGCAATCGGCGATCCCAGTTGCTTGACTTCCAGCCACGTCTTTTGAGCGCGGCAGGAAAGGCGACTTTCCTTAGCTCATCTTTATCATCAGTGCGCTGACTAGCAAGCTCCGTCACGAAATTATCCAGAGCAGACCGGCCGTCGTTGACGACCTGGCGTAGCCGACGCTCCATTTCCGCGAAGGGGGGCGAGGGGTCCAGATGCGTAAAGACGACGATCGCGTGTTGGCCAGCATCTTTTATGATCTCCAGCCTTAGAGGTTTCTGATCCACGTATCCCTGCCAGAGGTCTTTTGCCTCCTCCAAGGCCAAATCAGCTGACCTTAGCTTCTTGATCGGCAATTCTATGGGCGACTCGTAGCGTGGTTCCGAGGATGGAAATCTGATCGACACACAGTGATTCTATCGAGACCAGTCGAACGCTCCGAACGGGTGTTTGAGGACGGTCATGCTGCAGTTTGGACGGGCCTAGCAGGATTCCTGATTGAACTCGTGATGGGTGGTCAATGTGGGAGCGGTGCCGGCGGAGACGGAGGAAGTGCTACGTCTCTAAAGAGTTGACTTCGCTAGGTTAGCCTCGTGTTTTCATGGTGATTGGTCTGCGACGGCGGGTTGGGTTGGTGAAAGTGCTCCTGGCTTGGGATGATGTGTTTTAGTAAACGACACATTTTCTCAAGACGAGGAGCACCTTCGAGGTGAATACTACCGGATGGTTTCCCAGGGTTCATATCGACACAGCGGCGGTGGGAGCGGTCGGGCAAGCGGGTGGAGTTTTACTGACCGAAACGATCCGCCTAGCCGGGTTAGACCAGGGGCTTTCTGAAGCGTTGTCGCCG
>PDWJ01003147.1_pt1 | contig 16147 bp, 17 predicted proteins | sample 1430881 | NCBI WGS metagenome assembly PDWJ01 (sample SAMN01162460, study PRJNA174530) | Oral metagenome, whole genome shotgun sequencing project. | biome: Marine environment; feature: Marine mammal; material: Swab sample of the gingival sulcus; isolation source: swab sample of gingival sulcus... | reverse complement strand
ATTAACATCGAGATAAACAATGCTATCTTTCTTTATTAACTGTTATCGACTTGCAAAGATCATTTTTACAGGATTAAAAGATGATAAAGAATTTCGTTTTTTATTCATATTTATTATATTGCTTCTCGTAGGTGCAAATGTTTTTTACACAAAAGTTGAAAACTGGAGCATCATTGATTCCTTATATTTTTCTGTGATGACAATGGCTACAATTGGCTATGGTGATTTAACACCAACCAGTGATCTAAGTAAATTATTTACTATTGTTTATTCTTTCCTTGCTATTGGCACTTTTGTATCGTTTACCGCTAAATGTGTACAAATGATGTTCGAAAATCATCAGAAAAATAAAGCAAAAATACAACTACAACATAAAAAAGATAAAGGTTCTTAGCCAAGTTCAATTGGCTTAATATAACAAGCAACAACAAGTCGTTTCACCGGACTCGTTGCACTCGCCGGTGAACTCTGCGTTATATTTTTACAATAAGGTTAAAACACAAGATGTTGACTGTAGTAGTACATTTATCATCTTTTCTATTAAGCATTTTTTAGAATTCATTCATAATTGTGATATTCATGAAAATCAAAAATATTACTCGCATGAAATACAAGCCGCCTTATGGTTGGGTTGCTCGTTTTCACTATGATAAAAAAGCATATCAAAAGTTTTTCAATGATTCCAAATATGGAGGAGAAAACCTTGCTTTGCTTGCAGCTGTTTCATGGTTAAAAGATACAAAACAGAAACTTGGTATCCCCGATACTTCCTTATCCGTTGTTGGTTCCTCACGGAGTAATACTGGTGTAAGAGGAGTTTCATTTTCAGAAAAGTCAAACAGATATTTTGCTTCATGGACTGATGCAAAAGGAAAACTCTCTACTGTCAGTTTTTCTGTCAAGAAATACGGAAAGGAAAAAGCATTTAAACTTGCTTGCGCCAAAAGAAAAGAAGGTGAAGAGTTACGACTTAATGGATATGTTGCTCCTGAAAAGAATCAAAACCGATACGGCGTATTATACAGAAATCCGATAAAATATAGTTCAGAAGAGTTAATTGCCGCTTTACAGAAAAAATACCTTGAGTTAGGACGTGTTCCTACCAGCAGAGATTTCAAGCATGTTCAACCAAAGTATAATCGTTATGAAACAGCTTTTGGCAGCTGGAATAATGCTCTTCAAGTAGCTGGTATAATTGATTAATCACATAAAACAATACAATATAACAAGTCGCCAAACCGGACTCGCTGAAGCTTGCCGGTGAACTCATCGTTAGACACGCACTGGGTACAATGTTATAACATCGTTTACACTTTCAGGCATGAATTTCTTTCAATTAAAAAGAGGAGAACATGCCGTGGAAAAAGACAACGATGCTAGATCAAAAGCTGGAGGTTATCAATGAGTGGTAAGCGGGTAACTCCCCTCTCTGAGCTTTGTCGGGAGTTCGAGATATCCCGCCCAACTGCTTATAAATAACATCAAGCGCTCTCAACAGAAAGGAGCTGAGGGGCTGTTTAGAGAAACGATATTTAAACGATCCCATGAACTGAACACGAAATGGAGGGAGACTAATGAAACAAAATAAAAAAATAGCAATAATTCTATCTGGCTGCGGGTTTGAAGATGGAGCAGAAATTCATGAATCTGTTTTAACAATGCTTGCCTTAGATAAATCAGGAGTAACCTATTCCTGCTTTGCTCCGGATATCCCACAAAAAATGGTGATTGATCATTACAATAGGAAAAAGATTGATAATGAACAAAGAAATGTTTTGATCGAATCGGCGAGGATAGCTAGGGGCGAGATAATGCCGCTGAAAGATTTTAATGCGGCAAATTTTGATGCTATTGTTCTTCCTGGTGGATTTGGAGTTGCTTCCAGTTTCTGCAGTTTTGCCGCAGATGGGATTAATTGCGAAGTAGACGATGGTATTGAAAATGCAATAATAAGCATGAAAAAAAGTAACAAGCCGATAGGAGCACTATGCATCTCTCCAGTTCTTATTGCTAAAGTTATCGATAATGCAAAAATAACTATTGGCAACAATGCGGATATCGCTAAAGAAATAGCCAAAACAGGAGCTACACATGAAAACACAGGCATTGGGCAAATTGTCGTTGATAATAAAAACAAAATTGTAACAACACCATGTTACATGCTTAACTCAAGAATATCTGAAGTGTTTTCAGCAATAGAAAAATTAGTCTCCGCGTTGATCAAAATGGCATAAATATATGCCGAGTTTTCTCTAAAAATAAAGAATTGCTACCTGACTTGAAACAGGTCAGGTAGCAATCATCGATAGAAAACACTCTCAATCAATAAGTTACAAGAAAAACACGCTGGCTGATCGTCTCACCAAACTTGCTGAAGCTCCTTCCGTTCAACTGCTCCTTTTCTCCTTAAACAGGGAATACCCTATCAGGCGAGAAGAGTTTCCTACGACAATTACCGAACCGATATTGTGGATAAAGGCACCGGCAACAGGACCGATACCACCTGTTGACGCAAGAACCAGCGCCAGTACATTAATGACCAGTGAGATGGCAAAGCTCTGCTTGATATTGACAATAGTCTTACGGGAGAGAGCTATCGCTTCAGCAACACGATCGAGATTATCAGTAGTCAGGGCGATATCTGCTGCTTCAATGGCGGTATCGGTTCCTGCTACACCCATGGCAATCCCGATATCAGCACCAGCAAGAGAAGGAGCATCATTAATACCGTCACCGACCATGGCGACAACTTCGCCCTCTTCCTTAAGCTTTTGAATATGAGCCAGTTTCTCCTCCGGCAGTAAATTCGCGAAAATGTCGTCAACTCCGAATTCATCACCAACCCGTTCCGCCACTTCGCCAGAATCACCGGTGAGCATAGCGACTTTCTTTATGCCAAGGGTTCGCAATAATCCGATGGCCTCTTTTGCCTCCGGTCTCGGGGTATCAGCAAGCGCAATTCCACCAAGCAGAGCGCCGTTTCGCGCGACAAGTATCCCCGTTGCGCCTTTTTCAGCGCTGTGTTTAAGAAAATTCACGGCTTCCTCACTGACAGAAAGACCATAATCCTCAAGAAGTTCCTGATTGCCAACCAACAACTGTCGATCTGCGCAGACCGCAACAACACCTCTTCCGGCAATCGCCCGGGTATTTTCTGGAGACTGGACTTCAAGCTCTTGTTCTTCGGTATATTCCACAATCGCTTCTGCCAAAGGATGACCAGAATATTTTTCCGCACAGGCGGCAGCGCGCAAAATCTCTTCAGCTGATTGTCCGGCAAATCCAACAACATTTTGTACTGTCGGATGACCATAGGTAAGGGTTCCGGTTTTATCAAACACCACCGAACTCAGACTGCCGATACTTTCAAGCACACTGCCACCCCTAATCAGAATTCCCTTACGGGCGGCATTGCCAATCCCCGCAACGACTGCGGTGGGAGTGGCAATAACCATCGCGCAGGGACAAGCAACAACCAGCACCGTTACCGCCCGCAGTATTTCTCCGGTAATACCCCAAACCAGTGCGGCAAGAGTCAGCATCACCGGAGTAAACCAGGCGGCAAAGCGGTCGGCAATCCGCTCGATGGGAGGTTTCTCCTGCTGTGCAGCCATAACCAGCTGAACGATTCGGGAGAGGGTTGTATCATTGCCAACCTTTGTTACCTTGACCTGCAATGCTCCGAGATGATTCATGGTACCACCGAATACACCGTCGCCCTTTTCCTTAAGAACAGGCACAGACTCACCAGTAATCGCGGACTGATCAACTTCACTGCTGCCACCAACAACAACGCCATCTATGGGCACCCTTTCCCCCGGGCGAACAATGGCGATTTCATCAACCACAACATCTTCGATAAAAACCATTTGCTCCTGCCCGTCACGAACAACTCTCACCTCATCCGGAGTCAGTGACATCAGGGAACGAATTGCCTCTCCGGTACGGGCAATGGTAAGATTTTCCAGCAGTTCACCGATATTCATCATCAAGGCAACCATGGCACCGGCGAGATACTCTCCAACCCAGATAGAAGCAAACAGGGCAACCACCACCAGGACTTCAGCATTGAGCTTGCGGTTGGTGATGGTGGAAAATAACGCTCTGCGAAGAATCGGATAGCCAGAAATCGTCATCGCAACAACGGCCAGATAAAAACCACGGGCAGTATGTTCTCCGGCAATCCAGGCAATTATCAGCAGGACAATACAGAACAGTGGAGTCAGAAACTCGCCATAACGCGCCAAAAACCGAGCAACAGGAGAGTCACCAGATAAAACATTTCTTTCGCTATGATCAACAATATGTTCTCGGGCAACATCATGCATCAGTGCTCTCCCCAGGAAAAAGAAAGACGAAGCGAACTTCCAAGATGCAAAAACAACATGGCCAAAGCCGCTTCATAAAAATGACCAGTAAGAATTTCCAGCAAGACAAGAGCAACAACGATAATCTCAAACCCTATTTCCTTATGGTGGAAAACCCGCTGCAAGACATCCTTTATCAAAGGAAACAGGCCAATAACGGTCGCGGCGAGAAGAAGACCTTTAGCCAAAGGGGTTTCGAGCAGACCACTTCTGCCAAGATAAAAGAGACAACCGATAGTTCCGATTCCAAACCAGTCTCGAACCGGATTTTTCAGGACTCTATGAACAAGTGTTTTCCGAATCCGGTCATGTTCATGAGCGTGACTGTGATAGAGGATATGCTGGTGTCTGTGATTATGATGAAAATGCTCGCCATGAGGAGCATCGACACTATCATGGGAATGTCCATGCTCTTTTTGATGTTGATGATGTTCATTCTCATGCTGCGCTTCATGAATATCATCAAAAGAATGCTGATGATGACTGTGACTATGCCCATGAGCAATATCGTGAGAATCTTCATTATGATATTGCTCACCATCTCCTCCATGACCAGAATGACGTCGTTTTTTCTCATCCCACTGTTTGCGCAAAAATGAGTCACGGGAAACATCATGCATAATAAGACCTCCAGAAGAAAATCATTGCCATAATTCAGTCGTGGTGATGCAGGGTTTTCGCATCTCCTTCATAAACCAGAGCGCCCTTATCCATCCGATAGATATCAGTGGTTATCCGGGCCAGAAAATCATACTGATGGGAAACCACCAGAAAACTGATATCCAGGTTGTTGAGAATAGAGATTATCTTCTCGAGAGTCGCCGGATCAAGGCCCGTGGTTGGTTCATCAAGAATAAGGAGTTCCGGATCCATAACCAGCACAGTAGCAAGTGAAACCAGCTTTTTTTCGCCGCCAGAGAGTTTGTAGGTAACACGATCGGCAAAATCGGAAAGTCCCAAAGACGTAAGCATGGCAAGAGATTGTTCCCGGGCTTCCTTGGGACTTTTACCCAGATTGAGCAAACCAAAAGCGACATCTTCCAGTACCGTCGGCGAAAAAAGCTGATCATCGGCATTTTGAAAAAGAAAACCGATTTTCTTTCTTGCCTCGCGAAAATCCTCCTCAACAACAATCCTTTTTTTAAACAGGGTGATCTCTCCCTCTTTTAACGGTAAAAGCCCCATCAACAGATGCAACAGAGTCGATTTGCCACTGCCATTCGGCCCGACAAGCCCCACCTTGTCATCAGAGCAAAGAGAAAATGCCAGCTTATCAAGAACCCTATCCTGTCTGCCGGGATAGGCAAAACCTAAATCCTGCACCTGCACAATTGGATCATGTCCGCTCATATTTCTCCTTTACTAGGCTAAAAATTCCACTGCAGCAAGCTCAAAACGACCATCAACAGTATCATCAGACCCAATGACACCCATTCCTGTTGCCGGAAACGGAATTGATAAAAAGAGTGAAATCTGCCATCAAATCCCCGGCAGAGCATGGCCTGATAGACACGCTCCCCCCGCGCGGACGCGCGAACCAGCAACATCCCGAACATATAGGCGTAGGTCTTGTAGGTGTGAAGATTTGTGGCAGGGTGAAAGCTCCGGATTTTTGCCGCATTGGCAAGCCGCCGATACTCCTGCTCGAGCACAAAGACATAACGATAGGAGAGCATCAGCAGATAGACAAGTTTTTTTGGGAGATAAAGCGCGCTGAGCGCGTGCCCGATAGCAGAGAAACCGGAAGTTGCGACAAGAGCGATGAAGGCCAGCAGGATAGTATTTGATTTCAGGGTGATAAATAGGGCAAGCATAAAGCCCTGTATGGTAAAATCGAAAGCACCGACAGAGCCCAAAATATCACCTTCAAAGGTCAGCGGCAGAATAAGCCAGAGGAGAAGATTAAAAATATTAATAATACGAAGACGTTTCAACACCGTGCCCGCTGGTAGCCGGGCTCCGCCAACAAAAAAAATGGCACAGCCCAGCCCGCAAGCCAGCACTGTCAATTTGTTTGAAAGTGCGATAAAAAAGGAAAAGACAACAGCAAAAACAATCTTCAGACGCGGATCAAGACGATGAAAAAATGAAATCCCAGCAGCAAAGGTTTCATCTATCATTCCTGCCTGCCATTTCTCTTGCGATAGTTAACGTAGGCAGCAAGGCCAACCAGCCCAATAATATACCCCACACCCGCGAGGATATCAGTAACTTTTCGGGCCTCAATCTGCTCGAACACAGGGCGCAATTGTTTTTTAAGACTCTTGTCAATAATTCGCTGCATCTCTTGCTTGGAAATCTGTAAACCAGGTGCAGCCGTAAGCTGTTCCTGCGGCATTTTGACGGATCCGGCCGCGGATGCGTCAGTATCACCGGCAAGAGAAGTAATATCTTCTACCGGAATAATACTCGAAGCGACATGCCCCATTCCAGCATTAACCTCCACCTTCATTTCCACCTTCTGGGTCACAGGAAAGGAAAACATTCCCGCTTCATCAGTTTTCCCTTCAAGCATAACTTCGCCTGTTTCCTGATTATAGACAGTGACGATTGCATCCTTTGCGGCTGAACCATCACTAAAAGCTCCTTCAACCATTACCGCAGCCCCTTCAGTCCAGGCATTGGCAAGCATTTTATGAGCAAAGGCAAAACCGCTGAAAAGAACGACAGAAAAGACAACAATCAATCCGGAAAAAAAGAATTTATGAACTTCGCATGGTATTATTTTTCCTCCTCAGGCTGAGAATGCAATGCAGAACCGAAACTCGACGTCGCGATAACCAGTGACTGCGGTTGAACTTTTTTCAGAAAGAATACACAGAAAGCAGTGAAAAAGCCCTCAATAATCATAACAGGGACATGTGCTGCCAGAACCATATAGGCAACTTCGGTAAAACTCTCTTCAGTGAGATAAAGAGAGACCGCGACCATAAGTGAAGTCAGGACCACCGAGAAAAAACCGCAACAGAAAGCCGCAGGAATTGCCATCTTGTTCTCTTTTACGATAAACCGGCTGAAAAGAAGAGAACAGACGACCGCCGGGCCAGCGACATTAAACGTATTAACTCCGAGAACTGTCAACCCGCCAAACTGAAAAAACACAGCCTGCAAAAAAAGTCCGACCAGTACCGCCGGAAAAGCCGCCCATCCTAACAACAGGCCAACCAGACCATTGAGAAGCAGATGAACACTTGAGGGGCCAATGGGAACATGAATAAGTGATGCGACAAAAAAAGTGGCAGAAAGCAGACCGACCTGAGCGATATGATCATAATCGATCTTTTTTAGTCCAACAGTCGTGCCGATAGCCGTCAACACCCCACCTGATAACAGCACTGGAGCAGATAATACCCCTTCAGATATATGCATAAGAGCCCTCCATCAATAGAAAAACTGACCAGCAGGCAATACTCTTTGGATATGATTTTATCATCTCCAAGATTAACCTGCTCTCTGTTTCTGACCTGAATTTACCCTAAAAATTACAGCCTGGTGTGCCCTATTTTTACTCCTTCGATCAAAATAAATCAAGTTCGCATTAGAAACAGAGAGATTACTCTATTTGCTATTGCTGTTACGTTCTGACAGGAAAAACTGTTTTCTGCGGGAAGGAGTTGAACAATCTCAAGAAAAAGAGGGGTAACATCTCAAAACTTCTCCCTTTTCAAGAAACCTTAAAAAGGGAGAAAAAGCAAAGAGAGCATTAAACAGAATCCACCTGACAAAGGAAATCATTTTCACTTGTAGCTGAAAATTCTTTTATCGATACTATTAAAAAGAAACTAATGGTTTGATAATATTATCCTCTTTATTTGCCATCATATGAAAGGCCTTCTCAATCTGATCAAAGCCAAAACGATGAGTTGTCATCTTGGTCGGATCAACCCGGCCATTTCTCAACAGCCGCAACAGTCTTCTCATCCGAACCTTTCCTCCTGGACAGAGCTGGGTCTTGATCGTCTTATCTGACATGCCAACCCCCCAGTCAAGTCGAGGAATATTGACATAATCTCCTGAACCATGGTATCCCATATTGGCTATAGTCCCACCAGGACGGGTTGCCTTAATACAGTTTTCAAAAGTAATCTGGGCTCCCACCGCTTCCAAAGAGGCGTCAACACCAAATCCCTCCGTAAGTTTTTTAATCTCTTCAACCGCATCGACTTCATTAAAATTAATAACAATATCAGCCCCATATTCCTTTGCCATCTCCAGTCTGACAGGAACATTATCTATCCCTATTACCACCGCAGCACCAAGAAGACGACAACCAACAATTCCCATCAGACCGACAGGCCCCAAACCAAAAACAGCGGCAGTTCCACCAAGGGGAATATTCGCATTCTCAGCGCCCTTAAACCCTGTTGACATCATATCAGTGACATAGCAGGCTGCCTCATCTGTCACATCATCAGGTATTGTTGCCAGGTTAGAGTCCGCATCATTAACGTGAAAATAATCGGCGAAACAGCCATCCTTGATATTGGCATATTTCCAACCACCCAGCATCTCCTTGCATTGTGAGGTAAAACCACGCACACAGTTCACACATTTATAGCACGGGGTAATGGCTCCAACAACAACCCTGTCACCTTTCTTAACTGAGGTTACGGCTTCACCGATCTCATGGACGACACCGCAACCCTCATGACCAAGGGTAAGATTGTTCCGATCTCCTATCGCTCCACTAACAGTATGAACATCAGAAGTACAAACCAGTGCATGTGTTGTTTTGACAATAACATCATTTGGCCCGGCAACAGGAATATCCTTTTCCATGATGCCAACCTCTCCAACTTTCTTCATAACAAAAGCACGCATTTTACCAGACATAAGGCCTCCTTATTGTGAGTGTTACTCTATGTGATTCAGCAAGAATCACCCCCCAAACAACTCCAACAAGACCACGCTGACAATTTCTACTTTCATTTATAAGACAAATTGATTAAAATTTCAACTTATTTTGATAATAAAAAAAGTTTTCAATTGCCTATAACTATTTGTTTTTACGAATTTAATTACCTTTTAGGAAGGGAATTAAGCGGGAATAACAAAGTGGAACATTTAAAAAAAGAAAAAGAACACTCCCATCGCCTAAGATCTCTGTTCTTTTCTCCAGATCTTGCAACGATCAACAAACAATTTTGCCCAATCGGTGGCGCCTTCGGCATGAATATGGGTATAGAGTGCAAAGGTATTGTGTTTGACCAGTCCATCGCGACCGTTAATAAACCCCGTTCCCCTTAACATCTTCACAGAGAGGTCGCTATCACTCCCCGACCACTGTTCAACCTTTGAATAGCGAAATTCATGTCCTTTTATTTCGCTGCCCTTGGGATAAAAACCCGTGTTTTTATCCGCTAAAAAAATTGAATACCCATGAGCCTGTGGCTTCTTCGCCATGGAAAAGCGTGCAGGGAAAAGACCAACGAGGGGATACTCTTTTCCTTCAAGAAAGAGTGTTTCTCCCAGATATATCAGTCCTCCACACTCTGCGTAAACGGGAAGCCCGTTTTCCGCGGCCCGGAATACAGATTTTCGAAATGGCTCGTTTGCCGCCAATTCTGCGGCACCTGTTTCGGGAAAGCCACCTCCTATATAAAGTCCATCAAGAATATCCGGCAACTGCCGATCCGCCATTGCCGAAAGAGTGACGAGCTCTGCTCCTTTCTGTTCGAGAGCTTCAAGGTTTTCTGAATAGTAAAATTGAAACGCCGCATCCCGGAGAATTCCGATCCTTACCTTTGCCGCTGATGGCAAGAGGCGACCTGTTTTTTTACCAACGGTATCAACTGATCTCATTCGCGATTCAAGTTTCGACAGGTCAATATTTTTCTCGACCAGATCAGCCAGTTGGTCTATTGCGCCCTGGCTATCCTGATATTCCTGATAAGGAAGCATCCCGAGATGCCGCATGGGAAAGATATTCCGGCCGAGACGGGGAAGACTTCCCAGTACAGGGATACCGGTATATTTTTCCACCGCCGCAGAGATAAGTTTTTTCTGTCGTCTGGTAACAACTTCGTTGAGAATAACCCCGGCAATCTCGACTCGTTCATCAAATTTCTGGCAGCCGAGCACCATTGCCGCAACGGTTCGGGTCACCTTTGAACAGTTTATCACCAAAAAAACCGGCAGTTCAAGCGTGAGGGCAAGTTCTGCGGTGGAATAGCCGCCATCGACATTAACCCCATCATAAAGCCCCCTATTCCCTTCAACAACAGCTATTCTCGCATCCTGAAAACGGCTGAAAAAAGAGTTCGTTATGCTCTCTCGGCTCATCAGATAGGGATCAAGGTTATAGCAATTCCGGCCTGCGGCAAGCTGCAGCCAACCACTGTCTATATAATCGGGCCCCTTTTTAAAAGGAACAATCTGCCCCCGACCATACTTTCTGGCAAAAGCGGCAACCAGCCCCACCGCCACCACACTTTTCCCTGTCCCGCCGCTAAGCCCAGCGATAACAACGCCTTTTTTCATTTTCTCAATTTGCATCGTGCCGTTTTTTATCGAATATTTTCCAGGCTTTTTCATAAAGCTCAAGCAGTGTATATTCCACTTCCTGTCGCCACTCTTCCAGCTCGTCACCTTTCAATCCGGCGGGGACCTGAATTGGCGCCCCGTAAAAAAAATGTATTTGAGAAAAAGGTTTGGGAATAGCCAGCCGATCCCAGGACCGGAAGAGAAAACAGCTCGATGCCGACCAGACAACCGGACGAATCGGAATACCACCCCGGGAAGCAAGCAGTACCGAGCCTGGCTGCAAGATCAATGGTGGTCCCTGAGAGCCATCCGCCACCAGGCCGCACATTCTTTTTTCGCCAACAACCCTAAACAGCTCCTTTAACGCCTGGACACCTTTTCTATTGCGGGATCCACGAACGGTTCTAAAACCGAAATGTTGCGCCAGCCTGGTAAAATAGTCTCCATCGTTGCTGGCACTCACCAGAACAGTCGCATCATACTGACGGAGAAAAAAAAGAATAAAAGCAATGGAATAATGCCAGAAAATGACGATAAATGGCCCTTTTTGTTCCTCTCCCGGCGAAGGCATATCGCCGCCCCCATGCACCCTTACCCGGCAGGTGCCAAACCAGAGCCGCATAATTCCGCCAATAAGCGGAGGAAGCAACCAGAGCAGAAGTTTTTTCTGTCTTTTTCCTTTCATCCCAACTCTATCTCCAACAAACGCATCTTCTTGATGGTGTCACGAAGCTCTGCCGCCCTTTCAAAGGCAAGTTCCTTCGCGGCAGCCTGCATCTCCTCTTCCATTTTGTGTATTTCCCGGTTCAACTCTTCGACCGAGCTGAAAAAAGGAACCTCCTCGGCAACAGCGAGCAGTTCCCGGTCATGATCCGCCTGCTGATAGAGTGTTTCATTCTGATTATATCCAGAGCTCTGCAGCAGCTCCTGCACAGTATCTTTTACCGAAGAGACAACAGTTCTCGGTTCGATGCCATGCTTCTCGTTAAACGCCATCTGCAGGCCGCGACGACGCTCAGTCTCCTTGATGGTGTGTTTCATTGAGCCAGTCATCTCGTCGGCATACATAATAACAATTCCATTGGCATTTCGGGCTGCCCGGCCACAGGTCTGAATAAGAGAACGCTCGGAACGCAGAAATCCTTCCTTATCGGCATCGAGAATGGCGACAAGCGATACTTCGGGAATATCAAGCCCCTCCCTGAGCAGATTAATACCAATCAACACATTGTAAACACCATTCCGCAGATCACGGATAAGTTCTATCCTCTCGAGTGTCTTGATATCAGAATGAAGATAGCGAACCTTTACATTGAGATTTTCGTAATAATCGGTAAGATCCTCTGCCATCCTTTTTGTCAGGGTGGTTACCAGCACCGCTTCGCCCCGTTCGGAACGCTGACGCACCTCTTCCAGCAGGTCATCGACCTGTTCACTTGCAGGCCGCACTTCAACTTTCGGATCAAGCAGACCGGTTGGCCGAATCAACTGTTCGACAACCCTGCCCTCTGCCTGATCCAGTTCCCAGTTTCCGGGAGTAGCAGAGACATATATTACCTGATTGATACGATCGACAAATTCATCAAAACGCAGTGGACGATTATCAAGGGCGGAAGGCAGACGAAAACCGTAATCCACCAGTGTCTGTTTCCGCGAACGGTCACCATTATACATTCCGTTAAGCTGACCGATGGCAATATGGCTCTCATCAATAAAAAGCAGATAGTCCTCCGGAAAATAATCAAGCAGGTTGGGCGGTGGTGCGCCAGCAGGTTTACCGGTAAGATGCCTGCTGTAATTCTCAATTCCATTGCAGTAACCAAGCTCCTGGATCATCTCCAGATCAAACATGGTCCGCTGCTCGAGCCGCTGTTCTTCGACCAGACGGTTGCCCTCATGGAACCAGATCAGACGTTGTTTCAACTCTTCCTTGATCGATTCTGTTGCCCGCCGAAGGGCATCCTTTGAGGTGACAAAGTGGCTGCCCGGAAATACCGTGTATTGATCAAGCCGCGCAAGGGTTTTGCCGCGCAGGGGATCGACAAGAGAGAGCCTTTCTACTGTATCGCCAAAAAACTCTATCCGCAACGCCCGGTCTTCCTCATGCACGGGAAAGATATCAACCACATCACCACGTACCCGAAAAGTTCCTCTTGAAAAGGAAAAATCGTTCCGCTCATACTGAAGAAAGGCAAGTCTGCGCAACACATCTTCAAGTGGATAATTCGCATCTGTTTCCAGAAAAAGATGCATATTCTTGTATTCGTCGGGAGATCCCAGTCCATAGATACAGGAGACCGAGGCGACAATCAGCACATCTTTTCTCGTCAACAGCGAGCGAGTAGCGGAATGACGCATTTTGTCGATAGCATCATTAATCGAAGAGTCTTTTTCAATATAACTGTCTGAGGCAGGAACATAGGCCTCCGGTTGATAATAATCGTAATAGGAGACAAAATACTCCACCGCGTTATATGGAAAAAGCTCTCTAAATTCACCATACAGCTGGGCGGCAAGGGTTTTATTGGGGGCAATGACAAGAGTCGGCCGCTGCACCTGTTCAATTACATTGGCCATGGTAAAGGTTTTCCCGGAACCGGTAACACCAAGCAGTACCTGGCTCTTTACTCCTCCACTTACTCCACCTGCCAACATTGCCACCGCTTCCGGCTGGTCTCCGGACAGAGTGAATTTTGACACTATCTGAAAAGGGTTCTCCATACTTTCTCACCCAATACCAAGGATCTCTTCTTCGGTAAAATCTGTTGTCCGCGTCACAGCAATCGGCTGCTCCCAGGAGATGCAGTCTTTCGGACAATTTCTGATCGCCTCTTCTACCATACTCTCCGGATAACTGTCATGATTGACGACACTCATTCTTCCAGTGTTTTCATCAAGAAAAAAGATATCAGGAGCCACAGCCACACAACCCTGACAGAGACTGCATTTTCCTGTGTCAATGACAGGAAAGGTATCTCCGCTTTCTCTTTGTTGTTCCACAATGCTCCTCAATTTCACTCATATTTGCAACGCAGAAAAAAATCTACCTGAATCATCCAATTGATATTACAGTGATAAATTTTCGGCTGCAACGAAGAAAACAGATAAAAGGCCGTCCAATATTCCCTACAGTCAGGTCTGTTACAGTAACCATTTTCAAGATAAAAAACAGCGATTTCCTTTTCTATAACAGCATCGGCCTTGCCCTCTGCCCTCTCTATCATTATAATAAACTGCTTTAACGACGGTAATAAAAAGAGAGGAAAAAAGTCGGAGGAGTTATGGCTGTTGGCTGGGCACAGGATGGAGCAGTACAGAAACAGATTGATGCAAGTATTGCGGATGCGGTAAAGATCGCCCGGGAAAAAATGGCAAAAGGAGAAAGTCTCAGCCATTGTGAGGAGTGTGAAGAACCAATTCCTGAGGCCAGACGAAAAGCAGTTCCCGGTGTTCGGCGTTGTATCTCCTGTCAGCAGGAACAGGAAAAAGAGATTTCCTTTACTCTCTATAATCGCAGGGGAAGCAAAGACAGCCAATTAAAATGATTTGTGTCCCTGCGCAAACTCTTTTACAAATATGGTACAAGATTTTTGCCCTGATCTTATCTAAAGCACTCTATTAAAAACATTAACCACCTGAAAACAAAGGAGAACACATGGCTAAACGTGAAATCGCAAAAGGAATATATTCCGTTGGTGCTGTCGATTGGGATATTCGTGATATGCATGGATATTCAACAAATCGGGGAACCACTTATAACGCTTTTCTGATTGTCGATGACAAAATAACCCTGGTGGATACCGTCAAACACCATTGTATGGATCAACTGCTTGCCAATATCCGCGAAATTGTTGATCCTGAAAAGATAGACTATATTATCAGCAACCATATTGAAATGGATCACACCGGCTGTCTGCCGGAGATGATGGAAATTATCAAGCCTGAGAAACTGATCTGTTCGATGATGGGCAAAAAGAACCTGCTCGACCACTTCCATCGGGAAGACTGGCCCTATGAAGTAGTAAAATCGAATCATGAAATCTCCACCGGCACCAAAACCCTGCAGTTTCTGGAAACCCGAATGCTGCACTGGCCGGACTCGATGTTTACCTATGTGAAAGAGGACGGCCTGCTTTTTTCCAGTGATGCTTTTGGCGAACATATGGCCAGCAGCGAGCTCTTTGATGAGGAAGTAGACTTTGACATATTGATGTATGAATGTGCAAAATATTACGCCAATATCCTCTACCCTTTCTCCCCACTGGTTAACAAACTGATGCACACCGTCGTGGATATGAATCTTGATCTGAAAATGATCGCTCCCGATCATGGCATAATCTGGCAGAAGCATATCCCTGAAATTTTTGCCGCCTACCAACGCTGGAGCAGTGGAGAAGCGAAGAAAAGAGTTCTTGTTATCTACGAGACAATGTGGGAATCAACACGGAAAATGGCTTATGCTGTCAACCATGGCCTGCAGGAGCACGATGTCTCAATCTCAATGATCAACCTTAAAAACACTCATTACAGCGATGTTGTCGCGGAAGTACTCAATGCCAAAGCAATCATTCTCGGTTCCTCGACACTTAACAACGGCATGCTGCCGGCAATGAACACTTTTATCTACTACTTGAAAGGACTAAAACCCTTCAAAAAATATGCCGCCGCTTTCGGATCTTTTGGCTGGAGCGGTGAAGCAGTTGGGCTTCTTAACTCCCTTTGTACGGAAATGAAACTTGATCTTGTTGAAGACGGGATAAAAACCAAATTTGTTCCCAAAGAAGAGATCCTTGAACAGTGCGTGGAAATGGGACGACGGATTGGTGCCAAAGTTGCAGAGGATTTTCGCTGATTTTTCACTCAATTTTTTTGATTCACCGGTGCCAGAAGGCAAAAAGTCATTTTTTTCTCGTTTAACTCGAACTCAGCCGATCTTTTCTCAAACCCTGCCCGTATTGCAACTGCCAGCAATACGGGTAGGGTGTTTTATAAGGAGCAACGATGAAGTGGTCGAACATTTTCTCTGCAGTAGAAGAACTTTCAACAGATGAAGTGAAAGCTTTTCTCAAAAAACATCAGCCTGAAGAATTTCAGCTACTTGATGTCCGGCAGCCACAGGAGTATAGCCAACAGCATCTTCCCGGAACCATACTGATTCCTCTCAATATTCTCGAAACGAGAGTGGGTGAACTGAATCCACAACTTCCAAGTATTGTCTATTGCCGTTCCGGCGCACGCAGCAGGGCAGCCTGTCAGTATTTGCGAAAACAAGGCTTTTCCAAAGTATTCAACATGAA
>PDWJ01006792.1_pt1 | contig 16150 bp, 15 predicted proteins | sample 1430881 | NCBI WGS metagenome assembly PDWJ01 (sample SAMN01162460, study PRJNA174530) | Oral metagenome, whole genome shotgun sequencing project. | biome: Marine environment; feature: Marine mammal; material: Swab sample of the gingival sulcus; isolation source: swab sample of gingival sulcus... | reverse complement strand
AACGCTTTGAAAAATATACTAATGCTGACTATGGTTGGGTAGATTATTCGATTGAAAATGATAAGTATGATTTAGACGTGGAAAATGAACTGCTTACAGTAATGGGATATAAGTACTCAACTCTGCCAGGAAAAAGAAAAAATATAGATAATATTTTGCTTAAGTGGAAATTGTCAATCCCGATGGACATAAACATACCATTTCTTATGAGTGCTTATAATCCTAATCCAAGACCAAAGAAAATTGAACATGCTAATGGCGCTAAAAGTATTACTAAGTTGGTGTGGGGAGTTGAAGGATCTAAAAAGAGTGATATAGAAAAACTTGTTGAAGATGCTAGGCTTGAGTTAGTAGATGGAAATGGATTTAAGAGAATAGAGTTTGATGGTTGGGATGCAAAGGCTTTAAACAGATAGTATTATAAGGAGGAGAAATGAAAAAGAAAAAAGAATCTGTCTTTTCTAAACTTGCTCCGTATATGGGAAATAAGAGGGTGTATATACCACTAGCATTAGTGTTTTCCGCTGTAGCAGCTGTTATAAATATTCTTCCTTTTTACTATATATGGAGGGTTATAAAAGAAGTATTTGCTGTAGGTAGTGTATCTACAGAAAATGTTAGGCATTACTCTTTAATGGTGTTTATGTATGCTGTTTTAGGGATTGTGTCATATTTTATAGCACTTATGTTGTCTCATTTTGCTGCGTTTGAGGTAGAAATAGGACTTAAGAAAAAGGGGTTTGAGAAAGTAATGAAAATGCCACTTGGTTTTTTTAATACTCAGTCAAGTGGAAAGATAAGAAAAGTTATTAATGATGGAGCGGTTCAAACACATACTTTTTTAGCGCATCAACTTCCTGATTTAGCAAGTACAATTATAACCCCAATTGCTTTGATTTCTATATTCTTTATATTTGACTGGAGACTTGGAATTGCAGCATTAATTCCAGTTATACTCTCATTTGTTTTTATGTCATTTATGATGAGTACAGAAGGAAAGGCTTTCCAAGACAAGTATCTTACTTCACTTGAAGATATGAGTAATGAGGCTGTAGAGTATGTGAGAAGTATTCCCGTTGTTAAGACATTTGGTCAAAGCGTAAAGTCATTTACTAGATTTTACAATAGTATAAACAACTACAAAGAGTTAGTAATTATATATACAAAGATGTGGACAAAACCTTACTCTGTTTACTTGGTACTAGTTGAGTCTACAATATTTTTCTTAATACCTACATCAATACTAATTATATCGAGTAATGGAGATATAGGAACGACAATTAGTAACTTTATACTATACATACTTGTAGCACCGTTATTATCAGTTGTTATGATGCGAAGCATGTACTTCAATCAACAAAAAATAATTGCTGAGCAGGCAATAGATAGGTACAACAAAATATTTGATTATGCTGATATGGTATACCCTGAAGAAGGAGTAAAGTTTGAAGATCAAACAATTGAATTTAAAGATGTTGTTTTCTCATATGATGGGCATAAAAACGCGCTTGACGGTGTTAGCTTTAAACTCGGTAAAGGCGAAACATTAGCTTTAGTTGGTGCTTCAGGTGGAGGTAAGACTACAATAGCAAGACTTGCTGCAAGGTTCTGGGACGTTAGTTCTGGAGAAGTGCTGATAGGTGGTAAAAACATAAAGGAATACTCGAAGACAGAGCTTATGGATAATATATCATTCGTATTCCAGAATAATAAATTATTTAAAACAACGCTTCGTGATAACATATGCTTTGGTAGTGATGTTAGCGATGAAGTGCTTGATAAGGCGCTTATTAATTCTAGGTCAAAAGAAATAATTGATTCGCTAGATGATGGACTTGATACTGTGATTGGGACCAAAGGTACTTATCTGTCCGGTGGAGAGCAACAGAGAATAGCGCTTGCCAGAGCATTTATAAAGAATGCTCCAATTGTGCTTCTAGATGAGGCTACTGCATTTGCAGACCCTGAAAATGAGCACCTAATTCAGGATGCACTTAGGGATTTAAGTAATGGAAAGACAACTATTATGATTGCTCATAGAATGACAACGGTAAAAGGTGCAGATAACATAGCTGTTGTAGAACAAGGTAAAATAGCAGAATACGGCGACCATGATACGCTTATGAAAAAAGATGGCATTTACAAAAAGATGTGGGATGAGTATCAATCAGCTATTGGTTGGAATATAAAGAAGGGGGTGTAGATTATGAAAAAGTATCTTCAAGATAAGTATTCACTTAGTGATGCTGGTGTAAAAGATGTAATGGCTTCAATAATTAGTAGCTTTATATTAAACCTTTCTATCATGCTTCCTATGATGATATCATTTATATTCTTAAGACAGTATGTTGATAAATTTCTTGATAGGGAGATGGTTGCAAATCTTACTCTAATACACTATATCGCAATTATTGTAGTCGCTTTTATAGTAATGTACTTTATCGCAGTAAATGATTATAAAAAGTCGTTTACAAAGGTTTATGAGGAAAGTGCAAGATCTAGAATTAATCTAGCAGAGAAACTTAAAAAACTACCATTATCATACTTCAGTAAGAAGGATGTTGCTGACCTTAGCGCTACAGTTATGAGTGATGCGACAATATTTGAACATCTATTTTCTCATACCGTACCTAAAGTGTATGCTGGTATGTTTAGTATTATAATTGTAGCCATAATGATGTTTATATTTGATTATAGGCTGGCAATAGCATTATTTTGGGTAGTTCCTGTTGCTTACCTTGTATTTATTCTATCTAAGAATAAAGGAAAGCGGATATTCAAGGAAGGGTTTGACTTAAATAGGGAAATAATAGATGATTTTCAGGAAGGGCTTAACTTAGTTCAAGAGATAAAGGCATATAATAGAGAAGATTACTTTGTGGAGGAAATAAATAAGAAATATGACAGAGAAAAAGCGCATAAGATAAAGTCAGAGGTTGTACTTGGTTCAATTATAAATGTGTCATTTGTACTGCTAAAACTCGGTATGCCATCTGTTGCTGTTTACGGGGGATATCTACTTGTAAATGGTCAGGTTGATCTATTCACTTACTTAGCATTTATAATAATGTCTGGTATGGTTTTCAACCCTATAACAACAGCGCTTGTAAATATGGCGGAGATGTTATATTTAGATAGTATTGTAGTTAGAATAAAAGAAATTAATGATATGCCTACTCAAGAGGGTACAAAGGAGTTTAATCCAAATGGGTATGACATAGAATTTAATAATGTTGACTTCTCATATGAAGACGGGGTAAATGTACTAAAGGATGTTTCATTTACAGCAAAACAAGGAGAGGTAACAGCACTTGTTGGACCATCTGGTGGTGGTAAGACAACAGCGACTAAGCTAGCATCTAGATTCTGGGATATTCAAGGTGGAACTATTAAACTTGGCGGAGTTGATATATCCACTGTTGATCCAGAGACACTGCTTAAGAAATTCTCTATAGTATTTCAAGATGTTTCTCTCTTTAATTCAACTGTAATGGAAAATATTAGACACGGTAGAAAAGGTGCTACTGATGAAGAGGTAAAGGCGGTTGCTAAACTTGCTAGATGTGAAGAATTTATAAGTAAGTTGCCAGAAGGTTATGACACCCTAATAGGTGAAAACGGTGAAAAGTTATCTGGTGGTGAGAGACAGAGAATATCTATTGCGAGAGCACTGCTTAAAGACGCACCAATTATACTTCTTGATGAAGCTACCGCTTCACTTGACGCGGAAAACGAGAGTAAGATACAGGCTGCAATCGCTGAGCTTATTAAAGATAAAACTGTAATTATAATTGCGCACAGAATGAGAACAGTGATTGATGCTGATAACATAGTAGTACTAAAAGATGGAAAAGTCTCTGAGATTGGTAGTTCTAAGGAATTAATAGATAACGATGGTATATTTGCTAGAATGTATAAAACTCAGGTTTCAGCATAAATAGAAGGGCTATTAAAGCCCCTCTTTTTTTTATGAAAAGTCTTGACTATGATGTTACGTCATAGTTTATAATATCTTTTGTTAGGAGGTGTTATGTACTTAATAAAGAGGGCAAGTGAGATTAGTGGTGTATCGGTGCGCACTTTACAACACTATGATAAAATAGGGATTTTATCGCCTAAAAGACATGAAAATGGATATAGGTATTACAGTGAAGAGGATATGTCCACTTTACAGACAATACTCTTTTATAAGTATTTAGGTTTTTCATTAAAGCATATTAAGGAGATTATGGAGAAAGAGGATGATGACATTATAGTTCATTTGAGAAGGCAGCTTAGCTTGATGAAAAATAAGAAGGACAAACTTCTAACATTGATAGAGACTCTAGAAAAAACAATTGAAGCTGAAGAAAGGAAACAAGTTATGCTAACGGAAGAAAAATTTATAGGTTTTAAATATGAAGACTCTGAGAACTATAAAGATGAAGCGATAGAGCTGTATGGAAAAGAGGTAATTGAGAAGGCGATGCAAAAACAAAAGGGGAAAGAAGAGGAAATTACAGAAGGTTTTAATAAGATTTTCTTATCATTCTCTAAAAAAAAGTCAAACGGACTAAGTGCTACAGCTAAGGAGAACATAGAACTTGCAAGGGATTTACATAATCATATTTGTAAGTATGCATTTGATTGCACAAAAGAAGTGTTATCTAAGATTGGCTATGGATACGCTAAAAATGGTGAGTTTAAAAATAATATAGACAAATTTGGTGATGGCATGGCTGAGTATGTTTGCGATGCGATACAAAAGTATATAAGCTTATAAAAAATAAAGTGACATTAAAAAATGTCACTTTATTAGTATCTTCGGTAGCTTCTTTTTAACGTCTTTATATGGATGGTATCTAAGTGCTATGTCAAATGCCCACCATTTTTTAAGTATATTTTTTTGATGAGAGAAGGTTTTAAATGTTTCGTAGCCATGGTATGAACCCATGCCACTGTTGCCAACTCCACCAAATGGTTGATGGTGAGATGCAATATGGAGTATTGTATCATTTATACAGCCACCACCATAGCTTACCCTTTTAGTTATAGCGTCTTGGATTTGGCTATCATCTGTAAATAGGTATAAAGCGAGTGGTTTTGGTCTAGAATTTACAAAGGAAATGACTTCCTCAGTTTCTGACCATGTTAAAATTGGCAGAATTGGTCCAAATATTTCTTCTGTCATTAGAGGACCATCTAGCTCCATATTTTCAACTAATGTAAGAGAAATATGCAATGTATCATCATATGTTTTAGCACCAAAGACAATGTCACCTTCTAATAGATAGTTTTTTAATCTATTGTAGTGTTTTAAGTTTACAATATGAGGCAGCGCGCTTATTAAATACTCTTCATTTGGAATCATTTTATTATATGCATTCTTTAATTCTTTAATAAACTCATCTTTTATATCTTTATGTATCATGAGATAATCAGGAGCGACACATGTTTGACCTAGGTTCATAAGCTTGCCAAAGAGTATTCGCTTTGCTGTTTTTTCTATATTGGTGTTTTTATCTACTATACAAGGAGATTTGCCACCCAGCTCAAGTGTAATTGGAGTTAGGTTACGTGACGCAGCACTCATTACAACTCTTCCAACAGTTGGATTACCTGTAAAGAATATATAGTCAAACTTTTCGTTTAATAGCAAAGTGTTTTCCTCTCTGCCACCTTCAACTACGCAGACATAGTTATCATCAAAGGTTTCAGTTATTACCTTTTTTATTATGTTTGAGGTATTAGAAGTATAATTAGATGGTTTTACGCATGCACAGTTACCAGCTGCAATAGCACCGATAAGAGGTACGATTGCAAGTTGGAATGGGTAATTCCATGGAGACATAATGAGTACAACACCACATGGGTCGCTATGTACTCTAGCACTACCCGGCAATTGAGATAGTGAAATTTTTTGTTTTCTTGGTTTCGTCCATTTGTGTAGATTTTTTATAGCAAAATCAAGTTCGCTTATAACAACTGATAGTTCTGTCATATGAGTCTCGTAAACAGATTTATTTAAGTCGAGTTTTAGCGCCTCATAGATGTCGCTTTCATATTTAGTGATTGTTGATTTAAGTCTATTAAGCATTGATAGCCTATATTCATACTCTAATGTTTTGTTAGAGTTGTAGAACTTTCTTAGTTCATTTATTTTTAACTTAATATCTTTATTTTCCATCATATCAACTCCTTGTTTAGTCTTTACTATTTTATAGTATATTATTAAGAGAAATCATTCAAGTTGATATGAAAAAATATGATATACTATAAAATGTAGATAAATATGATTTAGGAGTAATAATGAGAAAACTTTTACCATACGCTTTTAAGTATAAGGGGCTGATAATCTTAACCATAGTATTCACTTTAGTTAAGGTTGTTGCAGACCTACTATTACCTACTATTATGGCAAATATAGTAGACGTTGGAATCGCAAATAATGATATAAAATATATCTTAATACTTGGATCCTACATGATAGTAATAGCTATTATTGGAGGTGCTTTTTCACTTTCAAGTAATTATTTTGCAGTTAAAGCAAGTGTAAACATTTCAACTGACTTAAGACAAAAACTATTCAATAAGTCAATAAACCTCTCTTTTAGAGAGATAGATGGTGTGGGTACATCATCAATTATAACAAGGACAACTAATGATATTACTCAGATACAAAATGTGCTTGGAGTAGGTCTAAGATTTATATTTCTAGCTCCTTTGATTTTTGTATCAACACTTATAATAGCGCTAATAAAAGATCCATCGCTTACGGCACTAATAATTGTTGTTGCTGGTATATTAGGGGTTGTTATGGTTCTAATTATTAAATTTGCAATCCCGCTCTTTAAGAAGAATCAAGAGGCGATAGATAAGTTAAACCTGGTTGTAAGGGAGAGACTAAGTGGAATCAGGGTAATAAGATCATTTGATAAGACTGAATTTGAAAAAGATAAGTTTGAGCAATCAAGTGAAGCGCTTAAAAGTATACTCGTTAAAATAAATAGAATTATGGCAACCCTTTCTCCTTTAATTCAGCTAATGTTTAGCTTGCTTAGTATTGCAATTGTTTGGTTTGGTGCCATTAGGATTCAGGGGGGCGATTTAAAGGTAGGAGAAATGATCGCGTTTCTTCAATACGGCGGTCAGCTTATGTTTAGTGTGATGATGCTAGTTATGGTTTTCATGTTCGTACCTAGTGCTGAGATAAGTGTTAAGAGGGTTATGGAAGTAATTGAAATTGATGGTGAAATAGAAGAAGGAAATCTAACAAGCTCTGATGGTAGAGGAGAAGTTCAGTTCAAAGATGTAGTATTTTACTACGGCAAAGATATAAGTGATATTGAACCAGCAGTAGATAAACTGAATTTTACATTGGAAAGTGGATTGCATCACGCTATTATAGGCAGTACTGGTTCGGGTAAGTCTACAATAATAAAACTTATAGAGAGATTTTATGATACATACAGTGGGGAAGTGCTAATTGATGGTTTAAATGTAAAAGACTATTCTAATAAAGCGCTTAAATCCATCATAAGTGTATCATCACAGAAAACTGAAATACTTACAGGTACCGTAAGAGAAAATGTTGATATAAATTCTAACTTGAGTGACGAAGAAGTAATAGAAGCATTAAAGATATCAGACGCCTACGAATTTGTAAGCAAGTTTGAAGATGGAATAAACCATGACTTAAATAGGTCGGGTACTAACTTAAGTGGTGGCCAAAAACAGAGAATCTCTATTGCGAGGGCAGTTGCCAAGAAAAGTGATATCTACATATTTGATGATAGCTTCAGTGCGCTTGATACTAAGACAGAGACTAGGGTTAAAAATGCAATATTTGATCATCTTAAAGGCAAGACTTTAATAATAATTGCTCAGAAAATAAGCTCTATTAAGAATGCAGATAATATACTTGTTATGAGCAATGGTGAACTTGTAGATAGCGGTACTCATAGCGAACTTGAAGCTAGGTGCTCAGTTTACAAGGAAATAATTGAGTCTCAAGAAGGTGGTGAGATTTATGAGTAAGAGAAAAGACAACAAGCCACTAAACTTTAAAGGAACTTTTAAGCGACTTTTAACATACTTCAAGCCTTTTAAAATTGCATTTATTGTGATATTTTCGTTTGTAATAATTAGCACAATACTATCAATATTTACACCAAAACTACTTGGGTCTGTTACAACATCAATATATGATAGCTTTACAAATGGTAAGGCAATTGATTTTGAGTACATAACGAATATATTATTATTCCTCGTTGCGCTAAATTTCGTAAGTGGAATATTCTTGTATGCTGCTAACTTTATGATTGCATCATACTCTCAAAAGATACTATTTAATATTAGGATGGATATCAACGAAAAGCTAGCTAAGCTTCCACTTAAGTATTATGATACTACAAGTTTTGGTGATTTTATTAGCCGTGTTACAAATGATGTTGGAAATATTTCTAGTGCACTTCAAGAGAGTTTGGTGTCATTTATATCATCTGTTGTACTTATAACAAGTATTTTAATTATGATGTTATGGATAAATGTTTATATGACTCTGGTTGTGCTACTAACGCTACCGGCTAGTATGTTTCTAGCAAAATTTGTTGTAAACAAAAGTCAAAAATACTTTAAAGAAAAACAAGCTATTTTAGGAGAACTAAACGGTCATGTTGAAGAAACGTTTTTATGCGCTTTGTTTCAAATATAGGTTATGTGCTTTTAAGTGTGCTCGGAGTAGTGCTACTTTTAAATGGGAAAATTACAATAGGTAATATACAGGCATTCCTTGATTATTCTAGGCGATTTAATATGCCTGTATCTCAAGTGGCCTCTGTTTCCAACTTAATACAATCTACTATTGCTTCTGCCGAGAGGATATTTGAGGTGCTTGATGAAGAGGAGCTTGATTTTAGTGTAAACAAGAAGTTGCCTTCTGATCTAAAAGGTGACATTAAATTTGAACATGTGAAGTTCGGTTACACTGAAAAAGTGCTAATGAAAGACATAAACCTTGAGGTAAATGATGGTGAGACCGTTGCTATTATTGGTCACACTGGGGCTGGAAAGACCACCCTTATAAATCTGCTTATGAGATTTTATGATGTCGATGCTGGTGCTATTACAATAGATGGAATTAATATAAAAGATTTAGATAGAGCAGAACTTAGACGTCAGTTTGGGATGGTGTTACAGGACACATGGCTATTTAATGGCACAATATATGATAATATTGCATACAGTAATCAAAGCGCAACAAAAGAAGAGGTAATTGCAGCCGCAAAGATTGCAAAAGCACATCACTTTATAATGACACAGCCAAAGGGATATGACACTGTAATAAATGAAGAAGCGTCAAACATATCAGCAGGGCAGAAACAACTTATTACAATCGCTAGAGCTGTGCTTGCAAAACCTAAGATACTTATTTTAGATGAAGCAACCAGTTCGGTCGATACTCGTACAGAGGTGCTTATTAAAAAAGGTCTTGATAACCTGTCTCGAAACAAAACTACATTTATAATTGCACATAGATTATCTACAATAAGGAGTGCAAAAAAAGTAATACTTATGGAAAACGGTGATATAGTAAAAGTGGGAACATATGAATCAGTAGTACTTGGACACTAGGAGGTGTTATATGACAGAGATAATCCTATTTAGTGGTTTTGCTGGAATTACGGTTTTTATAGGTGGAATACTCGCAAATATATTTAATCATCACTTGCCAAAGAGCCCTATAAAAGAGGATGTTACTCATACAATGATGTCTTTTGGATCAGGAATAATGTTATCAGCCTTAGCGCTAGTACTAGTTCCAAAGGCGCTAAAGAGACTTGATTTAATACCACTAAGCATATCATTTTTAGTTGGTACTATAGTATTTATGTATATAGATAGATACCTTTCTAAAAAGGGTGGCCAGACTGCAACTCTACTTGCCATGATGATGGACTTTATACCAGAATCTATTGCGCTTGGAGCTGTATTTGCAATTGAACCAAAGATGTCAACCCTGCTTGCAATATTTATTGGTCTTCAAAATTTGCCAGAAGCATTTAATGCATATAGGGATGTTGTTAGAAGTGGATTTAAACCCAAAAAGACGCTTATAATATTCTTTTGTTTAAGTTTCTTTGGAATAATTGGAGCATTAATAGGTCACTTTATACTAAGTAATTATCAGGATGTCACAGCGCATCTTATGATATTTGCCAGTGGAGGAATACTATACTTACTTATACAGGACATAATACCTGAGAGCAAGCTTGAGAGTAGCTATTTAACTTCGCTTGGAGCAACACTCGGCTTTTTAGTAGGTATAATTGGAGATAAAGTAGTATAAAAAAATGAGGAGTAGATTTCTGCTCCTCTTGTTTTATCAATATCTATCGTCTATGCCATCGTATTTATTGGGTACAATACTTACATTTAGGTTGTTTTTATCTATGTAACTTCTTTTAAAAGCAGTTGACATTGAGATTAAATAGAAAACTATAGTTAAAGGTGAGTGTATTTCCTTTATCAAATCTAACATATAAGTTTGGTAGTCGAAGACTTGTAATAGTTCAAAAAACTCCATATCTAAGTATTCAGCTATACCTATAAATGCTATTATTAAATTTCCTAATAATATACTTATAAACGCTATAATTGCAGCTATTATTCCCATTCCGATCTTGGTTGACTTTCCTGCAATTATAAAACCTTGTGATACAAGAAAGCCTATTAACAATGCGATAATTCCTATATTATATCCAGTTATTTTAGATATGAGCGCCCAAGCTATTGCGCCAATTAGACCAAAAACAATTCCGAGGAATATAGCTAAAGGGAAGTTAGCTTCTTTATTTATCTTCTCTATCATGTCATCATATTCACTAGCACTAACGACTTTCGGTGTTTTTACTTCTTTTACTTTTACTTTTTCTTTAGTGTTTCCATAAATAACAGGAGTGCCATCATCAATTTCTTCTTCCTCTTCCACTTCTGGAGTTTCTTGTATTATTTCTATCTGATGGAGCAGTATGCGGTCTTTAAGAGTTTGGCATTTTTCCTTCATTATGTCACGCACTTTCCTATACTCATCAATGTCATCACCAGTTGGGTCAATGATAACCCAGTCTTCTTTATATTGATACGAAATATAACTTGATAGATTTACTTCACAGTCAATTGCTACTAGAATATCAACTTCCTTAGGTAAATCTCCAATAATCATAAGTTCTTGGTTAGAAATATCAATGTTGATTTCATTCATAACTGTAATAGCATTAGAGTTAATGCTACCATCATTTTTAATTCCAGCTGAATAGATCTTATACTCTGTCTCTGCAATATCTTTGAACAATCCTTTAGCCATCTGACAAGCTGATGAATTGCTTACAGATATAAATGCAATTGTTAGATCCTTTTTATAATTGTTTTTCATATGTCTTGTCTCCTCTATCCATTTATTTTTATAAGACAATACCATTATAACAGAATATGACATAATACTTTGTTAAATTTTTTTATCTTTTTAGTTGAAAAAAAAGAGTAGTATACTACTCTAATCATTATAGTTTTTCTTTAATGTTTCAAGCATTTGTTCAAGCTCTACTTTTTTTAAGTTAAAGACTTCAATGTCTTTTTTCATATCTGCTTCCGATTTGTTCTTATCACTGATATAGTTCATATCTTTATCTAAAAAGAAAATATGCTCTGATTCATTATCAAAGTCATAAATATAAACCCCATATTTATATTCTTGATTGATAATACTTGGTGGCCATACAATAAGTCTTACAGAACTATCAGAGTTGACTATAAAATAGTTTCCAGAGAGAAGTGGATAGTCAGGGTAGTTGTAAGAAATTGTATACTTTCCTTCGGCCTTATAATAAATACCGTCATCTTTCTCATATTCACCATTAAGCTTTTTAAACGAGTAATAATTTGCCGCCCATAATGCGTGATATAAAACTATTATTATAATAATAAATGATATTATTTTGTGTTTCTTAATAAATTTCATTAGATTTCCTCTTTTCTAAGAAGTACGTTGAGTTCTTCACCGATTATTATTATAAAGGCGAATAGGAATAGAAATATCATAAGAAAAATTATTGATGACATTGACCCATATATTGCAGAATACTTTGTAAAGTTAATGATAACATAACCGAACGAGTAAACGGTTATTATTAATAGTATGCTTGCTAAAAATGAGCCTGGAAGTACTTCAACAACCCTTCTTTTTGTGTTTGGTAATAAATAATAGAGTATTGATATTGATGCCATAAGTATTAGAAAGTTTAGTATACCCTTTACTGAAGGATTAAGATTCATAAGTGATATAAAAATAGATAGTACTATCATTAAAACAACTATTATAATAGAAGTTACAGAAATAAACTTCTTAAAGAAATAATTCCGACTGTCTTTTATATCGTTTACTATATTTAGTGCTTTTATTAGAGAGCCCATAGCTTTTGAGCTCATTAGTAGTATTGTAATTATAAATGGAGAGAACTCAAGTGATGAAAAATTACCTGAATATGAAAAGTAGTCCTTTAATAAATCTATTATCTGTGGAGGAAGCTTACTAAAGCTATTGACAATGCTATTAATGTATTCATAACCCATGTTGGTTAGCACCATAATAATTATTATTAAGAAAGGGAAGAATGATAAAAGCAAGTAGTACGCGCACTGAGCTGAATAAGATGTTATATCATGTGATGATACATTTTTTCTTAACTTTATAAGCATATTTTTCATGTTAAACTCCTAAAAGAATTATAACATGTTAAGGGTTTTTGTGCTATTATAAATGTAACAAAGGATAAAAGAGGTAAAAATGTATGATTTTATTATTGTGGGAGCAGGACCAGCAGGTTCAACTTTTGCAAGACTTATAGATAAAAAATATAAAATAATGATAATAGAAAAAAGAGATATGTTCAATATGGATAGTTTTGAGCACGCTAAGTGTTGTGGTGGCCTTTTGGCTCCTGAAGCTCAAAAGGAAATTGCGCTTCAAGGATTGTCATTGCCAAAGACAGTTCTATCAAAAGTTCAACCGTTTACTGTTAAAACAATAGATTTTGATAGTGGTAGAACTAAGTACTACCAGAGACAGTATATAAATACGGACAGAGAACTCTTTGATAGATGGCTTTTTTCACTTATAGGAGAGAATGTAGAAAAGAAAGTATGTACTACATTTAAGAGCTATAAAAAGACAAATGGTGGCTATGAGGTATCAGTTATAACTAATGGAGTTAAGGAAACCTATAGCACTAAGCATATAGTTGATGCAAGTGGAGCGACATCAGGTATTCTTAGAAGAAACTTTCATGATAAAAAGCTGCCTAAGGTTTATAAATCTATTCAAAGATGGTACAAATTCTCAGGTGATGCTTCTCACTATTTAGCTACCTTTGACAATGAGTCAACTGACTACTATGGATGGGCAATACCGAAGGATGACATGATTGTGGTTGGTATAGCTACCCAGTACAATGATTCAAATGATAGGTTTGATATTATGTTCAATAAACTTAGGTCAAAAGGATATATGTTGAGCGACCCAGTAAAGAAGGAAGGGGCACTTATATTTAGACCTAGACTTAAGAATAATATCCATCTTTTCAAAGGCAATATAATCTTTATAGGCGAGAGTGCTGGGCTTATTAGTCCTAGTTCTGCTGAAGGTATTAGTTACGCAATGAGTAGTGCTAGAAAACTTGCTAGTGCAATAAATACTGATTACTATCTTTTTAGAGATATTTATAAGAAAAAAATGAAAGCAGATATATATGCCCTTAAGTTTAGGAATTTTAAATCGAGCATTATGTATTCAAGGTTCTTAAGAAAACAGATATTTAAGTCTGGAGCACTTAGTATGGAAGTGATAGATGAAGATAATAGTTTCACCAAGTAAGACAATGGATTTAAAACTGTATAATAGTAAGTTTAAATCTACAAAGAAAGACGAAGACTTTAGAGCTAAAGCGAGTAAGATAACAGATTTTCTAATTGATAACCTAAGGTCATTTGATAGGGAGTATATCGCTAAAAAAATGAAGCTTAAGGATGATCTTCTAGATAAAACTGTAAAAAACATAGCGGATTTTGATAAAAACTCTTATGGCACAGCGCTCTTTTCGTATACAGGCACTGTTTTTAATCAACTTACAATAGACACATATGATGAAGATAGCTTAAGTTATGCAAATGACAATGTGAGAATACTTTCTGCACTCTTTGGCTCTTTAAAAGCTATGGAGAGAGTTAAAGAATACAGACTTGATATGAACATGAATATGTTTGATAAGAGCCTTTATGATATATGGAAAGAGTTATTAAATGAGTATTACAGTGATGAGATAATCTTTAATCTTGCTTCTAGTGAGTACTCCAAAATGATTAAACAAGAGATGATAGATGTTGATTTTTTAATGTCAGGTAAGCGGGTGGCATATCACTCTAAAGTTGCAAGAGGATGTATGTTAGAGTTTATGATAAAAAATAAAGTTCAAGATATAAATCTTCTAAAGAAAGAGAGCTTTAATGGATATGTTTATAATGAGGACTTATCAAATGAGAGAAAGCTGGTGTACACAAAATGATTGTAAACTTAATAGTAATACCAATAATAATTATATTAATACTAGCACGCTTTGACGCATTTAATAGTAGACATCATATAGTTGAGTATGAGATTAAAAATGACAACATAAAGCAAGATATAAAAATTGTACTAATTACTGATCATCATGGATGTTATTATGGTGATGAACAAGAGGACTTAATAGATGATATCATGGGTATTAAGCCAGATTTAGTGTTATACTCTGGAGATATATTTGATGATAGACTGCCTTATGACAATACTATCAAGCTTATATCCAAAATAGGTAAGAGTTATCCATCGTTTTATGCTGTGGGCAATCACGAAGTCAGAACTGACGAGCTTGATATTATTAAAGATATCGCAAGAGAGAATGGACTACAAGTACTAGAAGGTACAAATGCTAGAATAAGTATAAAGACAAATAATATTCTACTAGGAGGAATTGATGACCCTGAGTTAGGACTTGAACAGTTTGAACTCTTAGAGAAGCCAAATGATGATGAGTTTAGCATACTGTTGTCTCATAGACCAGAATTAGTTAATGAATATAATGATTTGGGATATGACTTAGTTGTTTCTGGTCACGCACATGGTGGACAGTGGAGAATACCAAAATATTTAAATGGTATTTATGCGCCTAATCAAGGACTATTTCCAAAGTATGCTGGGGGAAGATATGACCTTGATAATACAACGCTTATTGTAAGTAGAGGTCTTGCTAGAGAGTCAACTACAAGAATAATACCAAGGGTATTTAATAGACCTGAAATAGTTTTAATAAAGCTCACTAAGTGAGTTTTATTTTTTTATTCTATTTAGATTTTTTTCGAAATAGGTATTGACTTACTATTTCTTGTTTTATATAATCTATTTAGAAGATTTTCTAAATAGATAGAGGGTGATTAAGATTAGTTTTAATGAAGTTTTTAAGGCAATATCAAATCCTGTTAGGCTTGAAATACTGGATTTACTTAAAAAAGGTGATATGAGTGCAAGTGATATAGCATCTGAATTTAACTTAAGTGCTGCAACAATTTCACATCACTTAAGCGTGCTTAAATCGCATGACTTAATAGTTGAGAGGAAGTATAAGAATTATATTTATTACAGCATAAGAACATCTGTAATAGAGGATATGATGTCTTACTTGGCTCGTTTTATTGATGGAGGTAATGATGAGTAGGTTAAATAAAATAATTCTTATTTTGACGGTGTTATATATTTTGCCAATTGTATTTGGACTTCTAATCTACAATAGTCTTCCAGATTTAATACCAGTTCATTGGAATCTTAATGGCGAAGTAGATAGATATGAATCAAAGAATATGTTTGTCTTTGGTCTACCGATTATTTTCTACATTATTAATGTATTTATGGTTTTTATAACTGAAAAATATATAAAAAATAAAGATGCAATGGAAAAGACAATTATTGCGATGTATTTCATTTTAAGCTTTTTATTATTAGGCGTTTTATGTGTAATCTACTATGCTGCGCTTGGCAATGAACTTGATATACAAAAGGTTGGAATGTTACCTATGGGAATCA
>PDWJ01003740.1_pt1 | contig 16155 bp, 10 predicted proteins | sample 1430881 | NCBI WGS metagenome assembly PDWJ01 (sample SAMN01162460, study PRJNA174530) | Oral metagenome, whole genome shotgun sequencing project. | biome: Marine environment; feature: Marine mammal; material: Swab sample of the gingival sulcus; isolation source: swab sample of gingival sulcus... | reverse complement strand
ATAATATGGATGATCAAAAAAGAATTACAATTGTTAATATGAAAGGTGGGGTTGGGAAAACCACATTATCAGTTAATATTGCATATGTATTGACTAAATTTCATAATAAAAAAGTGCTATTAGTTGATGTTGACCCACAATTTAATGCAACTCAATATCTCGTAACTCAACAAGAGATATTAGAACATTTTAAAAACAAGAAAACGATTTATGATATTTTGATGCCTAAGAAAGAAGAGGATATTAGTTTGTCAGGAAAACTCCCAGAAAAAAAAGAAAAATTAAAATTAGAAGATTTTGTTTTAAATATTATTGAAGAAGAAAACTCAAAATTGGATTTGTTACCTTCTTCCCTAAAACTAATCAATTTTGAAACTACTAAAAGGGGGGTTGAGAATCATCTAAAAAATTTTATTATCAGTCAATGCAAAGAATATGACTTTATAATTTTCGATTGTCCACCAACCTTATCAATTTTGACTTTAAGCTCTTATCTTTCTTCTACACATTATTTAATACCAATCAAACCGGATTATCTTTCTTCCTTAGGTTTACCGTTATTGGAAAGAGGTTTAAAAGAGTATGAAGAAACATATGGCCATAAGCTAATACCCATAGGAGTTGTATTGACAATGGTCTTAAATACATCTTCTTTACCTGACGAAATTGAAAAAAGCATTAGTAAGAGTGGAAATAGAAAAATATTTTCTAACAAAATTAGTCAAACAGTTAATATTGCAAGAAGCATTGAAAAGAATATTGAATCAATAAATAGCTTCTATGATAGTAACTTAAGATATGCTAATGAATTTAAAGGTGTTGTGAATGAATTAATCAAAGAATTATAATATGGACATAAGTAAATATACAAAAAAAGAATTAGTTGACATTGTAAAGGGGATTGACAATCTTATACAAAAAAAAGAAATTAAAACTGAGAAGAAGAAAGATTTAGAAAGTCTTGTTGGTTCTCTACCTTTCTTATTATTAAATGATAATATTTTTCAGAGAAATCTTGATGTTGCAAGGTTTGGAGAAAAAATTGGAATTAAAATTCCAAGTCCAGAAAAAAAGAAGAAAGAAGATATTATTGGACGGATAATTTCTGCGATTTCTAAATTTGACAAAAAGAAAATAGAAACCTTAAATACAGTTATTGAAGAAATAAAGAAAAAGCCAAAAGAAACGTCAAAAAACAACTTTTTTAACGACTGGGAAGAGGCAATCAAAAAAATTAATTTGTAATGTCAAGTATTTTTAAATCTGAAAATATAGGAAAAGATTTTGAGAGTTTTAGTGAAGAAATATTCAAAACTAATCAATATGTTGCAAAAGATGAAACTATAAAGTTACCATCTTTTAAAAAGCTACATAGATTAATGTATACTTTTGCATTGATTCAGTTTAAAACATCAGAAAATCATAAAGATTTAATAAATAAATTTGTTTTTCTTTTAGAAATGCAGTCGGACCTTTTAATGTTTACCACACTTATCTTTCAAGGTTTTAAAAATTCAGCATTAATACAATACAGAAGAATAATTGAGAATTTTTATAACCATATCTATTTTTTTAATCATGAGATTGAATTTGTCAAACTTAATAATGGGAGAAATGAATATACTCCTTTGATAGAATTGAAGGAGTATCTAAATTCATACCCTAATCTTAAAGATGAAGAGAATGTAAGAGACTTTAATAATCATATTTTTTCAGATTATACGGAGTTAAATAAAGTAGTCCATACAAAAGGTGTAAACTTCATGTCTCTTTCAAATAATTTACGGGAAGTAAAAAGTAAAATCAAATTCGACACTACTTTTACAAAAATTAATGACGTATTATATCGAATTATTTACATTTTATATAAATTCCATAATGATTTAGAATATACAAATATTGAAAAAAGGATTGTTAGTGATTGTAATAAAGCCAGTTTTTTACTTTTTCCTTTATTAGTAATTCGTTCAAATAATTCCCTGCAAGCTTTGTTGTGCTGATAAGCAGAAAATGAACATAAGAATAATAAGTTGTGTAATTTTCCATTACCTATTTTACTTATTCTACTTTTTCCTCTAACACTTGTTCCGGATTGTTTTATGATTGGGAGTTCATATTTCACTCATGCCTTTTTTATAAGTTGTTATAGCTCTTTCCCTTGCCATTTTGTGTTCAACCATAGGAGCCGGATAATCTTTAGTACCAAATTCCGGCACCCATTTTTTTACATAAATAAGGTCTTTATCAAATTTTTTAAGCTGTGTTGTAGGATTAAACACTCTAAAATAAGGAGCCGCATCACATCCTGTTCCGGCAGTCCATTGCCAGTTGCCGTTATTTGATGCTAATTCATAATCCAACAATTTTTCGGCAAAATAAGCCTCGCCCCACCGCCAATCTATTAGTAAATGTTTACACAAAAAACCTGCTGTAATCATTCTTACCCTATTGTGCATATAGCCTGTAGCATTCAATTCTCTCATACCGGCATCCACCATGGGATATCCTGTTTCTCCCTTTTTCCACTTTTCAAATTCCTTTTCATTATTTCGCCATTGAACACCATCATATTTGCGTCTGAAATTAGAATCAACCACCATTGGAAAATGATATAAAATCTGCATAAAAAACTCACGCCAAATCAATTCGTTTAAAAAAGGCTGATGATTCAATGATTTTTTCATGATTTGTCTTATGCTAACCGTTCCAAAACGAAGGTGTGGCGAAAGATGAGTGGTTTTATTAATTGCAGGAATATCCCGAACTACTGCATACGTATCTAAATTATCCAAATTATATTCAGGAACTTTGATATTAGATTGTTGGAAACCAATTTCTAACAAAGAAGGCAATGTAAACGATTGTTTATAAAAATTAGTCATCGTTTCAGCTTCAAAATGTGTCAATGTAATATCCTTAAATTGTTGTATCCATTTGTTTTTGTAAGGTGTGTATATGGTGTAAGGTGTTTGGTCGGCTTTTAACACATCGTCTTTTGCAAAAATAACCTGATCCTTACAAATATTAACATGAATCCCCAAATCTGTCAATAATTTTTCAATTTGCTTGTCCCTATTTATGGCATACGGTTCGTAATCCTCATTAAAATAAACTTCCTTTACCTCATAGGTGTTGAGGATTTGTTTCCAGGCATTTTCCGGAGTGTCTTTTATAACATAAATGCCACTTGATTTTGTTTTAAGATTATTATTAAGTCGTGTAATACACTCATATATAAATGAAATGCGTGTATCATCAGGTTTCAATTCTTCAATAATATTTGTGTCAAAAATAAAGATTGGTAATACCCTATAACCACTTTCAAGTGCTTTGAATAATCCATGATTATCTTTAATTCTCAAATCTCTTCTAAACCAAAATATGGAAACTTTTGTTTTTTTCATGTGATGTTAGAAATCTATTTATCAAAACATCAAAAATATTCTTTTTTCTCCATTTGAGCAAATTAAGTAATTGACCTGTAATCAATATTTATAGCTCCAATGAAATACTCCAATCAATATTTTTCGTACTTTTGGCTTTCATTTTAAGATATAAAAAAAGAAAAAAGAAAGACCATGAAAAAGATATTTTACTTTTTAATTTTATTTGCAGTAATCATTGGAGCAGCCATTATCATTATTCCTACCTACTTTAAAGATGATATTAAAAAGATGTTAGTTAATGAAATGGACAATGTTATGGAGGCTAAAACCGATTTTAAAGACTTCGATTTATCCTTATTCCGTTCATTTCCTCACTTTTCGGCAGCATTTAATGAGTTAAGCATTGTTGGGAAAGATGAATTTACAGGTGATACATTGGCTAAGGTGCAATCCTTACAAGCAACCATAGACCTTATCAGCGTTTTTGATGATAATCCCATAAAAATCATTTCTATAATGGTTGATAAGCCAAAAATTTACACAAGAGTAGCCGAAAATGGTAAGGCTAATTACGATATTTTTGATGGCTCGGATTATGACCAAAACGGAAAGGAAGAAAGTACGCTTTCTCTATCCATACAAAAAGTAATATTCAACGATGCTCATATTGTATATGACGACCCTACAAGTGACATTTTCATGGAAATCAAAGGGTTAAACCATAGATTATCCGGAAACCTAACGGCAAAAAAGACATTCTTAACCACCAAAACACATGCCAATAGTGTAAATATTACACATAACAATATTGCATATTTATCAAACCAAACCATTGATATGGATGTGGATATTACGGCTGTTTTTGACAGTGCATTATATAAAATTTCCAACAACAAGATTTTAATTAATGAGGTGCCATTAGAAGCTGCCGGATATGTAAGAGCCATTGAAAAAGGATTGGATATGGATTTGGCATTTCATTCAACAACCAAACGTTTTAAACCTTTGTTATCACTTATTCCATCAATATATATGAGTGATGATTTTAAATCTATTCAAACAGATGGAGAGTTGAATATTAATGCTAAATTAAAGGGACTTTACAGTGATAATAATATGCCGGCTTATCAAGCTAATGTCAATGTGAAAGATGCCTTTTTCAAATATCCTGATTTACCGTCAAAAGTTGATCGTATTAATATGAATTTGGATATTCAAAATAACACCGGAAAAACAACAGATTTAATTGTAAATGCTGATGCTTTTTCTTTTTATTTGGATAAAAGTTTTTTTAATGGAAATATGTTGTTAAAAAACATTGCAACAGATCCTTACATCAAAAGCCGATTAAATGGTGCTATCAACCTTGCCAATCTCAACAAAGTACTTAAAATGGAATCGGTACGTGAATTATTTGGGAAAATTGAGTTGGATTTGAACCTTAATGGCAATTTATCTGCTATTGAAAACAAGGCTTATGATAATTTTAAAGCCTTAGGTTATATTAATTTCGAGGATTTTAAAATGGATTATAGCAATATGAAAGTAAATATGCCACATGCACAATTTAACTTTTCACCCGAATATGTGAATATGACCGATTTGGATGTTACGTACAATCAAAATGATATTTCTGCGAAAGGAAAAATCTCAAATATATTAGGATATCTGTTTAAAGATCAATTACTATCAGGAAATATAGACCTTACATCCAAAAAAATCAATGTAATGGATTTGTTGGGCAATGACACTACTGAAAATTCTACCAATAGTAATGAAGACTCAGAAATATCATTACCTAAAAACATGGATATTACCATTAACACTTCCATTGATGAGGTTATTTATGACAACATTACCTTAAACCATGTAAATGGAAATGTACACATTGGCAACCAGTCTGTAACTTTGAATAATCTTTCGGGAGATGCGTTAAGTGGAAAAATGTCTTTGAATGGTAGTTTTAAAAAATTAGATATTTCTGATGCCTATACTGATATTCATTTTAATCTTGCCGATGTTTCTGTAAAAGAAACCTTATCAAAATTTGATATGTTCCAAAAATTGGCACCGATCTTACAAAAAGCCATTGGTAAAATAAATTTGAATTTTAACCTAAGAACAACATTAGACAAAGATTTAAACATCATTTATCCTACACTATTTTCCGATGGTTTATTCCAATCTTCTCAACTTGCTTTCGCAGATGCGAATACTTTAAATCAACTTGCTGAACAATTGAAAATCAATGCAATTAAACAAGCAATATTAAAAGATATCAATGTGGATTTTTTAATTGAGGAAGGTAACCTAATCGTAAAACCTTTTGATTTTAACTACAAAAACATCTCGGGAACGTTAGCCGGAAAAACAAATTTGAATAAAAACATTGATTATGAACTGAAAATGGATATCCCAACTGATTTAATGGGAAGCAATGTAAATCAAGCGATAAGTAACTTGTCAGATAAAGTCAAAGGATTAGGAATAGATTATAAAATGGGTAATACATTGCCATTAGTTGCACTTATTGGCGGGAATATTTCAAATCCAAAACTTCAATTGCAGTTATTTAAAGGAGCAGAAAATCAATCTGTTCAAGATATTATTGAGCAACAGGTTAATCAAGTTGTTGACACTATAAAAACAGAAATTAATCATCAAATTAACCAACAACTTATAGAGGCTGAAAAGAAAGCAAAACAATTGATGGAAGATGCTCACAAAAAAGCCAATATATTGATTGAAAAAGCAAATGTTGCTGCACAAAAAGTAAAAGAAGAAACAGATGCAAAAGCAGCACAAATTATTGAAAAAGCAAAAAACGAGAATATTCTTGTAAAACAAGCTGCAAAAGAATCCGCCAAAGAATTAAAGAAAAAGGGATACCAGCAAGCAGACAATATATCTAAAGAAGCTAAAAAACAAGCAGACAATATCCTAAAAACCGCCAAAGAAAACGGCGATAAATTAATCAATGAAGCGAAGAAAGTTAAATAAGTTGGAAGACCAAAGGTCACTGTGGGGAAGACCGAAGACGGAAGTGCGTTAACCGGTCACTGAGCGGAGTCGAAGTGGTGGGGAGGCAAAATTAAGAATTAAAAGTTAAAAATTAAGAATGAGGTGACGAATTATGAATTTGACAGAAGACCGAAGAGGAAAGCACAAGTAAAAAATTGCTAATTACTCATTCCTAATTGTTAATTGAAAAAATTACTCATTAATTGATTAAAAACCAACAGCTAAAGGCCAATAGCCAATAGCTACCAAAGCCAAATTTTAAATTATGCAGTGGAATCAATTACTTACAACCATCCGTTTTGGACAAGAAAATACGAAAAAAAAGAAAGATATTTCGCCAAGAAGTGAGTTTCAGCGTGATTACGACCGCCTGATTTTCTCTTCATCTTTCAGGCGATTGCAAAACAAAACACAAGTTTTTCCTTTACCGGGTAGCGTTTTTGTTCATAACAGATTGACACACAGTTTGGAAGTTGCCAGCATCGGGCGATCTTTAGGAAATTATGTATCTGAAAAACTCCTGCAAAAGTATGATGATCCGAGTTATCATATTATTTCAGAAATTGGCACCATTGTTTCTGCGGCTTGTTTGGCACATGATATGGGCAATCCGCCTTTCGGACATGCCGGAGAAAAAGGTATATCATCTTACTTTTTAGATGAAAAAGCCCTTATTTTAAAAGAAAAATATCAACTTACGGAACGTCAATGGCAAGATTTAATTACATTTGAGGGCAATGCCAATGCCTTACGGTTGCTTACCCACCATTTTAAAGGTTGGCAAAAAGGAAGTTTTTCATTAACATATAGCACTTTAGCCGCTTTAATCAAATATCCGTATGATGCGTTAAGTGGCAAGAAAAAATACGGTTTTTTTGATACCGAACAAGATACATTCTTAAAAATTGCCCGACAATTACAATTAAAAGAAACTGAAAAAGGAATTTTTGCTCGCCACCCATTGGTATATCTTGTGGAAGCTGCTGATGATATTTCTTACCTGATTATGGATTTGGAAGATGCTCATAAACTTAACATCATACATCAGGATGAAGTGAAAAAGTTGCTGTTAAACTTTCATGAAAAAGACCATCAAAAAGAAATTACAAATCGATTACAAACCATTGATGATACCAACGAGCAAATTGCCTATTTGCGAGCCATTACCATTAATAAATTGGTGTTGGCTTGTGGAGATGTATTTGTAGCATTCGAACCACAAATGTTGGAAGGCAAGTTTTCCGGTAGTTTATCAGACCACCTGCCAACATTGTTAAAAGAAGCATTAAATCAATTAAGAACAACTGGATTTAATCAAATCTACAAGCACCGCAAAGTATTGGAAATCGAATTGGCGGGTTACAATATCCTTAAAACATTGGTAGCTGAATTTATCCAAACTATTGATAATAATTCAAGCTATAATAAAAACTTACAAGCTCTGATTCCCAATCAATTTGACATTGCATCCGGAACGCCCTATGAAAAAATCCGTTCTATTATGGATTTTATCAGCAGCATGACAGATTTGTATGCCCTAGATCTTTACCGAAATATTAAGGGGATTCAATTACCATCATTAAGGTAGGTTAGGTATTAGGTGTTGGGTGTTAGGTTTTAGCTGTTAGCTTTTGGCTTTTAGTACTCGTCATTCACTCCCCACCACTTCGACTCCGCTCTATGAACGGCTTCCGCTCAGTGACCGGCTAATGTACTTCCGTCTTCGAACTTCGGTCTTCCGACTCATTCACCGTTTTATCACAAAATCATCCCAATCTTGCCCTACATTAAAACTTTCTCTAAAACGTTGTAATTCATCATAAATAAGTGTTGCTTCAACAAATGATTCCTTATAATCTTCACCTTTAGATATTACATTTCCTTTGGGGTGATATATTGCAGTTCCTCCTGAATATTCCAATCCTTTACCATCAGCCCCTACCCTATTTACACCTACCACATAAGCCAAATTCTCTATGGCACGAGCAGACAATAATGTATCCCAAGCATTTCGGCGACTTTGAGGCCAATTGGCAATGTAAATCAACATATCATAATCAAATTGCTGATTTCGATACTGATTTTTTGCCCAAACCGGAAAACGCAAATCATAACAAATCATTGGTTTTATCTTCCAACCTTTATAATTGATAATCAGATTCTTATTTCCTCCGGAAAATAATTTATGCTCTCCACCCATCCTAAAAAGATGTCGCTTATCATAAGTTTCATAACTACCTGACGGCATCATCCATACCAAACGGTTATACATCTTTTCATCCTCCTTTACAATGAAAGAACCCACAATTACAGCTTGTATCTCAGCAGCCTTTTTTTGCATCCAGTTTAAAGTAGTGCTTTCTGTTGCTTCAGCTAATCCCAACGCATCTACTGCAAATCCTGTATTAAACATTTCCGGTAAAATAATAATATCCGGCTGTGTTTTCAGTTTTTCTAACTGTTGATCAAAATGTTGAAAATTTTGCACTTTATCTTCCCAATGCAAATGGCTTTGTAAAGCAACGATATTTAAATTTTGCATAATATGTCTAATGCTTTATTCAATGTTTCCTCTTTTTTTGCAAAGCAAAATCTCAATTGACGTAAATTCACATCTGTATAATAAAATGGCGAAAGTGGTACAGAAGCAATACCATGTTCTTTGATTAATTCCTCTGCAAAATCTGTATCTTTTTTATCGGAAATCTTACTATAATCCAATGTTTGGAAATAGGTACCCATAGCTGGAATAAACGTAAAGCGAGAATCCTTTAATCTATTTAAAAACAAATCTCTCTTTTTCTGATAAAAATCACCCAAATCAAATAGATTAACACCTGAACTCAAATAATCAGCTATTGCCATTTGTATGGGTGTATTCACTGCAAAAACATTAAATTGATGTACTTTCCTAAACTCTTTCATCAAAAATTGAGGTGCTACGGCATATCCCATTTTCCAACCTGTAGCATGCAACGACTTACCAAAAGAACCGATGATAAAAGCACGTGCTGCCAAATCAGGATAACGTGCCATGCTATAATGTGTGGCACCCTCAAAAATCAGATATTCATACACTTCATCACTAATCAAAATAATATCCTTATCTTTTACCAATTTGTTGAGCGTCAACATATCCTCATGTTTAAGAACACTTCCTGTAGGATTATGCGGTGTATTTAATACAATCAATCGGGTTTTATCAGAAATCAATTGCTCTACCTCCTCCCAATTCACACTAAAATCCGGTGCATGTAAGGTAGAAAGCTTCACAATTCCACCACTCATCTCTATGGCAGGCACATACGAGTCGTATGCCGGCTGAAAAACAATGGCTTCATCTCCTTTTCGGATAATGGCAGAAATTGCCGTAAAAAGTGCTTGTGTAGCCCCTGCCGTAATGGTTACTTCCGTTTCAGAACAATACGTCTTTTGATGATTTTTTTGATATAACTTTACAATTTCTTCCCGCAACGCTTGTACTCCAGGCATCGGTGCATATTGGTTATATCCTGTTTGCATAAAATGCTTTACCCTGTCAATCAATGACTGGTCAATCTCAAAATCCGGAAATCCCTGAGATAAATTAACCGCCTGATAATCATTCGCCATTTTTGACATAATCGCAAAAATGGATGTTTCAATGGGTTTTAATTTCGGTTGTATGTGTTTTGTATAATCTTTCATCTTATTTATTTTTTCTTTTAGCTATTAGCCTTTGGCTATTGGCCTTTGTTTTTTTTAAGTATTAGGTTTTGGGTGTTAGGTTTTAACACTTCAAAATCCCTCCTATCTTTTATTTTTTAGTTTATTTATTACCATTTTAGATGCAAAGCATATTTTTCAATTAGTAATTAGTAATGAGCAATTAGTAATATTGCCCACGCACCACTTCGACTCCGCTCAGTGACCGGCTAACGCACTTCGGACTTCTGACCTCATCATTCATAATTCATAATTAATTCCTGCTTCAACCGCTCAGTGACCGGCTTACACTCGTCATTGCGAGCATAGCGAAGCAATCTCCATCCATCAATAAAGCATTGGAAAAAAACCTCTGAGAATCGGCTGGAGATTGCCACACTCCACTACGTTGCGTTCGCAATGACGTGTTTTTATTGGCATTTATAATTCACAATTCACCATTTATAATTCTCCTAACTCAATCCTTGCTCTTACCACATCAGATTCAAATCCTTTACTTCGCATATACTGCATAATTTTATACTGAATTTCTTGTGGATTTTTACCTTTTGTGGTCTTTTGTTTTTTTGCAATAAGTTTACAAACTACATCAATATATTCAGCTTCATCAATGGCTTGCAAACCATATTCAATATCTTCTCTATCAATACCTTTTTGTTGCAAAGCATAGGCTATCTTTATTTTTCCCCATTGATTATACCTTAATTTACTTTGTGCAAAAAGCACAACAAACCGCTTGTGATTGATATAATTATTCTCAATTAAATAATCAATAACATCCTGATGTTGCTGTTCAGGGACTTTCCAGCGATATAATTTTGTCTTAACTTCAGCAATTGCACGTTCTTGCTCGGCACAATAATGGGTAGCTTTTTGCAAAGCAACAGATAAATCCATAGCTTGTAGAATCGTTTACCAATCTACCTTATCTCTATTTACCGGCATGGTCATACAGCGGCATCCGCCCCCACCACGTGGCAATTCAGAACCCGGTAAAGTAACCACACATTGTTTATAATCATCCGGATTTATTTTTCCGTTACAAACATCAATAGCAGGCAATACCTCAAATCCATTTTTGCTCAACTCATCAATGGTATGTACATTTCTGCTGTATCCAATGATTTTTCCCGGAGCAAAGGCAAAAAAGTTAGCTCCACTGTGCCATTGTTCACGTTCCTGCCAATATCGGTCTCTATTTCCACCATTAGATATTGACTTCACGTCCATACCCACTTTAGCCAATCCCTCTACAAGATTATCTATCTCATTAATTTTAACCGATTCACGGTCAATTTCCACATGATAAGTAGTATGTCTTCCAGAATTAAAAATCAATGGATCATAGGTCATTACCTTATCTTTATCCAAAAATGTAAAAACCATATCCAAATGAATAAACGATTCAGGATGACTTGGTAATTCCTGCACAAAAATATGTTGTCTCTTACCTTTATTTTTAAAATGATTAATCAAAAAATCAATCCCTTGCGATGTTGTTCTGTCCCCCATACCTATCAATAATACATCATCACGTGCAATCAACACATCGCCCCCTTCAATTGTCAATGCCGGATTATGTTCGCCATTGTCCGGATTCACAGTTGTTCCTCTTACCTGTTCACTATGATTAAATATCATTTCCATGATAAGTGACTCCCGCTCTCGTACTTTATTCGCCATTTTGTTAATCAAAACTTCATTATAAACAGAAGAAGAGGCATCTCGGGTAAAAAAGAAATTATGTAAAGGTTTCAAATCAAACCGACTGTTAGACAAGTATTTGGTTAATGAATCTTTGGTCATTTCCACCCCTTCAATTAACACGTGGGCTAAATCCATGGGACTCATACCCAACAATCTTTCTGTAAGATAAGGTAGCTGTTCTTTTTGAGTGATAGCAGTTACCAATCGTTTCTTTTCTTGTTCATTTTTCAGGGCACTTGCCAATAAATCTTTTACTTCAAAAGTTTGGGTTACTTTTTTTAACACACCTGAAAACAAGTCATATTCTTTATCTACAATCTCTTTATTTAAAATATCGCTATATAAAGCTTGTTGTGCATTGGTGGGTATCATATTTTCCACCTCACTACCGGGCGTATGAATGATTACACCATTTAATTTTCCAATTTCAGAACTTATATTTGTATTCAATATACCTGACATATCTTTTAATTTTTTAATGCAATGACAAATTTACATTTTTTATTGATTTCTTCAACAAGTAATCGTATAAATTATAATTTTAATAAATATATTTCATTCAAAAACAAAAGTCATATTAAATCCATTTACATCAAAATATTTTAGTCAATGAATAATGAGGTATTAGCAATATTTTTCTATTCCAATCCTTACAAGTTATGAAAACCTGTGAAGCCAGAACCCTTGTATTCTTTGCGAATAATTTAACTCCGCTCATCACATCGCTTTGAAGTTAAAAAAGTTAGTTACAAATCAATCTTTATTTGCTTCTTGCTTCGAGTTTGCTCAATGAAAAACTTCCTCACTTTTTTTGGCTTTAAAAATGAAAAGTTAAACTAAATATCCATATTTTTTTGTACCTTTGTATTTAGGACTTATAGAAAAAGTAAAAATTATTTATTGCATCATTAATTTTAATTTAAAATACATAAAATGAAAAACCGATTAATTTTATTATCAGCAATGCTGATTTTATTGTCTTTTTCAAGTGCATCAGCACAACAGAAAAAAGACATTTTGAAAAAATTTAAACTCACAAAAGTATCTAAGGCAGTATACTTTGACAAGTCAATGCCCCTTAGAGAAGTGGACCCTAAACCTCATATAAGACCCGATAAATTGAAGATTAAGAAAACAAATTTCTTCAAAAAAGTAAAACCGAAAGAAACAAACAAACCAGGAATTGTTGACCCGGTAGCACAAACAACACAAGGAAAAGGAGATACAAAATTTCCTATCCAAAATTTTGATGGTGTACCTAATCTTTTCTATGGAGCACCACCAGATACTGACGGAGAAGTAGGATTAAATCATTTTTTCCAAATGATTAATGTTCATTTTGCCATTTATGACAAAAATGGAACAAAATTATATGGTCCTGCATCTAATGCTGTTTTATGGGAAGGTTTTGACGGTCCTTGGTCAAAAACTGATGGTGACCCTATTGTTGTTTATGATGAGCGTGCTGACCGTTGGATTGCCACACAATTTTCTGTAAATAATTTCAATGGAAAATACTATCAATTAGTAGCTGTTTCACAAACTCCGGACCCAACCGGTTCTTTTTACCGTTATGCATTTGAATATGATGAAATGAATGATTATCCAAAAGTATCGGCATGGACAAATTCATATATTGTTACCTACAACATGTTTCACTTAAATACTCCTACCCAAGGGACTTTTTTAGGAGGTGCCGTAGCTGCTTTTGACAGAGAAAAGTTATTAAGTGGAAATCCTGAAGCAGAACAACAATTTTTTGAATTGGGAGAAAATTATTATGGTATTTTAAGTGCTGATATTGATGGAACAACACTTCCGGCAGAAGGAGCACCTTGCCCTTTAATTAATATGAAAAGATCAGGTTCAAGAGGTATTAATGTTTTTGAATTTAATGTAGATTGGGAAAACCCAAACAATTCTGCTGTAAATCTAGTATATGTATTAACTCCGGAAATGTATAGTACTTATGTCCAAGGAGATGGTGTTCCTCAACCTAATACTGATGTTTTATTAGATAACTTTATGGGACAAGCCCTTTTCAGATTACCATATAGAAATTTTGGAAGTCACGAGTCTATGGTATTTAATCACGCTGTAGGTGTAAACGGAGTCCATGGTATCAGATGGTATGAATTAAGAAAATCGGCAGCAGGCAACTGGGAAATTTACCAACAATCTACATTTGCACCCGGAGATGGTGTTCACCGTTGGATGGGAAGTATTGCCATGAATGGAAAAGGAGATATTGCCATGGGATATTCAGTATCTAACGGAACAGATCTTTATCCTTCAATAAGATATGTGGGCAGAACAGCAAATGCGCCTTTAAATCAATTTAACATGACGGAAGTTAATGCTTTCTCCGGATTAAGCTCTCAATCTTTTGCAAATAGATGGGGAGATTATTCCTGTATGTCAATAGACCCCTCTAATGACACAACATTTTGGTTTACAACCGAATACACAAATTCTTCAGAAAACTGGAGAACTCGTATTTTATCTTTTAGATTAGGAGGAGATGCTTCGCCACCAATGGTATATGCAGGTCCTGACACTACAATATGTGAAAATCTACCATACAACACTTCTTCAGCAACCTCAGAAAGTGTTAATACATACTTATGGGAAAGTTCAGGAAGCGGAAACTTTGCTCCTAACAATACTTCATTAGAATCTAATTATATTCGTAGCAATGCTGATGTAGAAAACGGAGGTGTTTGGTTAAAATTAACAGGAACAGCTTATGATTTAACTACAGTAACTGATTCCTTATATTTATCTTTTAGAAAGAAAGCTACAGTTGATGCTGGAGCAAATGACTCTATCTGTAAAAATGAACCTTATCAATTGAATCCTACTGTTGCAAATGCTGCAAGTTATGTATGGAGTTCTGAAGGAGACGGAATGTTTGATAATGTAAATTTATTAAATGCAACTTATACACCGGGAACAAATGATTCCATTAATCACGGACAAAATATTAAGTTAACCCTAACGGTAACTTCTCAAGCACCTTGTGATCAGACTAAATCTGATAACATTAATTTATTTGTCAAAGATTGTTTGATTGACATTCCTGTTATTGCTAATGATAAAAACTTAATTATACAACCTAACCCTTCAAATGGGCATTTTTCAGTTATTATGAATGGAATAGAAAGTCATACTACTCAACTTATTGTTTATAACAGTTTGGGAGAGATTGTGAAAAAAGAAGATTTGAATACTGAAAATGGAAAAATCAATAAAAAATACGCATTAGAAAACCTAAAACCAGGAGTATATGTATTACATATTAAACAAAATAATCGTATTTCAACTAAAAAGTTTATCATCAAATAACGAATCAAAAATTTAAGATTCTTTTTACAAATAAAAAAGAGGAAGTTTATTTTACTTCCTCTTTTTTGTTTTGTCTTGTCTCGTCCTAACATAGCGTTACACTAAAAAAGTAACCTTATGAAAGAGATTAAACAAAATAAATTAATTCATTAAAAAAGCCGTACATACATACTGCCGGCTTTTTTCTAAATATTTTTAAATGAGTATAAAAACTTAATCTTTGATTACCTTTCTTACAAACCAACCTTTATCCGTGTATATTTTGAGTAAATACATGCCGGAATTATAAGCTGACATATCAAGAGTTGCCTCTTTTTGTTCAAAAGATAATTGTTGCACTTTCTTTCCAAACAGATTAAAGACAGCTATTTTTTGAATAGTTTGTTGCCCCAAATCAATCTGTAATTTATCGATTACCGGTTGAGGATAAACTTTACAATCAACCTTTTCTGTTATTTCTGATACAGATATCTCTGCCTGATTCTTATACCAAACTAATTTATTACCCGCTTCACAAGCTACCATTACATCTGACTTGGTGTCACCATTTAAATCAGCTACATACAATTGATTAGGGCCTTGAGCTGTATTGCTAATAACATTACGGTCACTAAAATTACCTGTACCATCTGTATTTTCATACCACATTACTATATTGGTATTATAGGAAGAAGACAATACATCCAAATCGCCATCCAAATCCACATCGGCACAGATTACAGAAACAGCTCCCACCACATCGTTTGCTATTACTTTTTTGGTGCTAAAATTACCTGTGCCATCTGTATTCTCATACCATGACACCGTATTATCTGCAGAAGAAGCTGCAAACACATCTATATCACCATCATTATCAATATCAGCACAATATACTGATCTAGGTTGGTTAAGATCGTCTGTTATTATTTTTTGTGAAGAAAAACTTCCATTCATATTCTCATACCACGCCACTTTTCCATCTGCCATAGAAGCAGATACGACATCCATTAAA
>PDWJ01003145.1_pt1 | contig 16156 bp, 13 predicted proteins | sample 1430881 | NCBI WGS metagenome assembly PDWJ01 (sample SAMN01162460, study PRJNA174530) | Oral metagenome, whole genome shotgun sequencing project. | biome: Marine environment; feature: Marine mammal; material: Swab sample of the gingival sulcus; isolation source: swab sample of gingival sulcus... | reverse complement strand
CAAACTCGAAAAAATGAGCAAAATTGGTACACCAGCGGCAAAGCCCAAAAACAGCATAATAATTGCACGGCGGTCAAAATAAGCCTTCATGGCTTCTGACCACGACTTACCATTTTCTTTTTTATCATTCTTTGTATTGACACTTGTAGTTGACATAATTTATATTCCAATAGCACTTAATAAAGGCAAAAAAATCAATAAAATGCTATATTAATAGAAACAAACTGATTTTACTAGTCTTATGACTGTGTTATCATACACCAACGGAAAAAAGATACTAGCACTTTAACTCGATTTTAGTGCGTTTTTTGTTTTTTATATATAACTGTTTGATAAATTAAGGGACATAACCATGCTTTACCCTGTTGCGATACAACAACGAAACAATATTTATCACGCTCACTTTCCAGATGTGCCAGAAATTAAAGTTGAACACAGTGACATGGCAGAAACCATTACTGCTTCTCGTCAAGCGATTATGAAACACATCAGCACCTTATTAGATAGTGAAAAGAATATACCTCAAGCAAGTGATCTAAATACACATTTAGCCAATCCAAAATACGCAGGGTGGACATGGGCGATTGTTAGCTTAGACATCGAACGCATTGTTGGCGAAAAAATCGATATAAAAATTAATATACCACAACGTCTCTACAAACGTGTACAACAGCACCTCAAAGAGCAAGAGCTTGACTTAAACAATTTTGTGATTGAAGCAATAAAAAAGGCACTCAATTAAGCAATGTCAATTCATGTATTAATCAATCAAAAACATCTACAACTGCAATTAAAACAACTTGAGACAATTTGGCACACCGTGGTCAATGGCTATAACCTAAGTCAGACTGCCGAAGTTTTGCATACCAGCCAATCTAGCTTATCAAAACATATATCAGCCCTTGAAAACCAACTAAAAGCTGATATTTTTGTTCGTCAAGGTAAAAGATTAACAGGACTTACAGAATTAGGCGAAGCATTATTACCACACATTGATGCTATCTTTGCAGAAATCCGTACTATCGAAAATATCGCCCTTGAACAACGAAATCCAAATGTTGGCACATTGACCATTGCTACAACGCATACACAAGCAAGATACGTTTTACCCTCCATTATTCAGCAGTTTAAAAGTAAATTTCCACAAGTACAATTGATTTTACAGCAAGCCGATCCAGAAACCATTGCTCAAATGGTTATTCGTGGACAGGCAGATATTGGGGTTGCTACCGAATCATTATTAAAAAATAGCTGTCTGAGGTGTCACCGTTTTTATGATTGGTCACACAAGGTCATCGTCCCTAATAATCACCAACTAGCAGACTATAAACAGATTGACTTGCCTACCCTTGCCAGTTATCCACTTGTGACCTATCATGGTGGCTTTACAGGGCGCAATCGTATTAATGAAAAATTTCAACAGGCGGGATTTACACCCAATGTGGTATTATCCGCTCTTGATGCCGATGTAATTAGTACCTATGTTGGAGCTGGCTTGGGGGTTGGTATTATTGCAGAAATGGCATATGAACCTGAACATTATCCAAATCTATCTGCCATTGATATTGATGAGTTTGGACGTTTTACCGCTTGGATAGCGGTGCGTGATGATGCCAAACTGCGAGGTTTTACACAGGCATTTATTGAGTTGTGCCAAAATAAATTTATAACTGCTAGCTAAGTTTATAACCGCTAACTAAGTTTATAATCGACAGTTAAACGAAATATAACAAGGTCATTCCATGCAAGAAAACAATCTAAGCTATTTATTGCAACTCATTAGTAACAATATGATTAATCGTACTGTTAATCAACTACAAACCCTAAACAGTAAATTAGAAGATGAATTTTTACTCACCGTGCAAGAAAAGCAAATCAACGAGGCATTAGGGCGTTTTGTCACTCGTAATGTCAAGGCTGTATTGGACATGCACATTGAACTGCATGATAATTGGTTTCGTTTATCTTGCACCGTTTATATTCAAGGCATTTATGCAAAAGTTGCAAGCAATTTCAAGTTGGTTCATATTCAGCTTGATCGCCAACGCCAACGCCTTGTTTTTGCTCAACAAGGTGATACCGACATCATTGAATTACATTGCAAAAAGTATCTACACAAGCTAGTGATTGCAAAGGGCGTACCTTTGTACCGCAAAATCACAGGTACAGACCCTCTCGGTCTTATCCTCAAAAAGATTAATCTTGCCCGTGTTAAAGAAAATGTCTTTTATATTGATATTGGACGCTGGCTTAGACGTAACAAGAAAATTATGACTACCTTGTATAAGGTGCAAGTCAATTATGCAACCGTCGCTCCAGAGCAGTTGCTATTGCAGGCTAAAGTGAATGCTCGAGACCTACTCGCCACCAACACCCAAGGAGATATTATCACAGAAGAAGATAATCCAAACCGCAATATTGAGAAAGGCTGATCATTAAAATTTAGAATTTAGGTAGCGAGTTAGTTGTAGATAACGCGTTATAGTATAAGTAAAAGGTCAAGAATCAGGCAACCTTGCCATCCAAATAGCAGTCGCCAAACACAACACAGAGGTCAAAACAGCTACCCACAATAAGTCTGCAGGCAAGCGATAAAATAAAAATATAGAAGACAGCCCCATCATCGTCCATGCAATATATTTTGCTTTGCGTGGCATGGCACGTTTTTCATGCCAATCTCGCACCATTTGTCCAAACAAATTATGATTGAGCAACCAGTCATGAAATTTCTCCGAACTTTTTGCCCAGCTCCAAGCCGCCAACAGTACAAATACCGTCGTCGGCATACCTGGTAACACTACACCCACTAGTGCTAGTATCAAAAACACCATACCCAATATTAAAAAAAATATTCGCACTGATTTACGTTTATTTATTTTACGATATTGACTGTTATCACTCATAATTTATTCTTCTATCTACTTTGAACGAATTTTTTATTCATTAATCTCGTTTATGAGCCAATGTTACTATTACTATGAGTCTTTTGCAAATAAAATATTGAAATATAATTAATTATCATTTGAACTATTATTCTTATTGAAAAGAATCAATGTAACCCCAATTAACAAAATTGCAAGACCCTTATTTTAACTTTTAATTACCAGATATAGGAAACCATAGCCATGGAACAAAATCCTGATAGCACCAAAGAACTCACTTTTTCAGAACAATTAAAAGCAAGCACTAGAGAGACTCATGATAAAGTCGATGAGATGGTTATGTCCAAAGAACCATTCGCTAGTAAAGAAAATTATGCTAAGTTCTTGCAAGCTCAGCATGAGTTTCACGAGACTCTCCGCCCACTTTATCTTGATAAGGTATTAAACGAACACATTCCAGGATTAAGTGAGTTGGGTCGTGCCGACAATGTCATCCAAGACATGCAAGACTTAAATGCTCAGCCTGCGACAGGCGTACCTGCCCGTCCTCAACTATCAGGGATTGAGGGCATTGGTTGGTTGTATTGCGGTGAAGGCTCAAATGTTGGCGCTGCTATCTTGTATCGTCATGCAGGCAAAATTGAGCTGAACGATGAGTTTGGTGCATCACACTTAGCAGCTCATTCTGATGGACGTATGAGACATTGGAGGGAGTTTAAAGCAAAGCTTGATGCATTAGAACTCAACGAAGAAGAACAACAACTCGCTTTTAAAGGAGCTCAAGAAGCCTTTGCTTACTTTAAATCCGTACTACAAGTGGTATTCGCTTAAGCGTTTATTCTCGGTTTCGGTTATGGATTTATCAACTTCACTTTAATCCATAGCCAACCACACAGGCGTTAATGCTGTTTTAGGTAACAGTTGTTGATACGTTTGTGGGTATATTGCGTCTACAAAGTATAAACCATCAGCACTTGCCGTGGCAGGTGCTTTTGTTCTATCTTTTAATGCCAATAACGTCTGTATCGAATCAGTCGCTAACTCCCCTGCCCCAATCGCAAACAAAGCCCCCATAATATTGCGTACCATATGATGTAAAAATCCATCTGCCTGAATATCCAATACCAAAAGCTGTCCATGTTGTACTAGATTGGCATGACTCACTGTGCGGATTGGTTGCCGTGATTGGCAAGATGATGCTCGAAAGCTGGTAAAATCATGCGTTCCCACCAAATCTGCCGTCGCTGTTTGCATTGCTGAGATATTCAGCGGTTGATAAATATGGGTGACTTGATGTCTTAATATCGCAGGGCGTTGCGGTTGGTTTAAGGTAATATAACGATAACGACGGGCAATCGCCTTAAATCGGGCATGAAAGTCTGAAGGCATTGGCTGTATCCAACGAATGGCAATATCGTCAGGCAACAAACTATTAGCACCACGCAACCAATTATACATTGATCGATTGGCAGAAGTTACAAAGTGAGCAACCATATTGCCTGCATGCACACCTGCATCAGTACGCCCTGCTGCTACCACCTCTATCGGCTCATTAGCGATTTGACTAAATACCTTTTCAATTACCTCTTGAATACACAATACTTCCTGCTGACGTTGCCAACCTCGATAATTAGTACCGATAAACTCAATACCAATCGCTAACGTCTGTTGATTCTCTATCATAATTTTTTTCTCTATCAAATAGGACAAAATTAATTTAACTGGTTATCCAAACTCTGTAACCACAATTCTCGACGTTCAGCCACAGAATCACAACTCAAATGCAACCACAATAAACGTGCAAATATCACCTCTTTTGTTAGCTTGCCACCAGACAAGACATGATGTTGATATTGCCAACTGCCTGCTAGATAATCGGCACTCACCCCACCAAAAGGACATTGAGTAGAACTAATGACCATATAACCCTTACGATAAGCAAAGTCCAATATACCTGCCAACTGCCTACTATAAGGAATATTACCTGAACCAAATCCCAATAAAATAACCGCAATCTCTTTTTTCCCACTCGCAAAGATAGCTTGTAATTGACTTGCAACAAATGTGTCATCATTCGGCATCATAAACACACTTGCAATCACAATATTATCTACTTTATAGTTGAAGCTCACCAACTGATGGAGGTGTTCATCTGCCCACTTTTGACGTTGTTCTTGTGCAAACTGTGGCTTGTACAATTGTCGATAATAGCCACCATATTCATTGGTATTGCTATCAATTCGAGCAACTGTACCCGTCTTGATATTCTCATCACTCACAGATTCTCCAACAAAGGCATTTAAACTATGACTGTCCAATTTTTGTACCGACTGAGCAAACCAATTATGCTCTCCCATACAAATATACACACCGCTCTGCTTACTAGCACAATGATTGATTGCTCCTTGTAGATTTTTCCATGCATCACTTTGACTGTCAATCTTCATCGTATTACAATTTGCATCAAATAAGGGCTTCATACTCGCTGTTAAGCTTAATACAATATCACTTCCTGTAAAGCACTCTGCTAAAAAAGCCCCTAAATAACTGAGCGTATCTGTTCCTGTAATCAATACAAATTGACGACAACCCAACTGATAATTTGTCAATATCAGCTGATAAAAATAAACAAAATCTGCCAAGGTTAATTGACTACTATCTTTGATTAACTCATTATCAATAATTTCCACATTATAGTGTTCAGACTCTAACTGAGATAATAAATGTGGTAAAAAAATATCTGCACTCAACGGAACTAAAGGCATACCATGACAACCAAATGTACCTCCAGCATAAATCAACTTCACCACACTATCATTCGTCATTGTATTATCAGTTGTTAAATTGTCGCTTGTCAAATTGTTATTTATTGTGTTTTTTATCATTGTATTTTCTCTCATATTATCAATATTTCAATTTTCAACATAAACATAAAAAAGCACAAAGTACAACTTTGTGCTTTTTACATTGCTAATCGAATCTATACTAACATCTATCGACTAGCCAAAATATTAGCCCGCATGAGCCAACAACGACTTCGCCTGTTGTTTCTGTTCCGCACTACCCTCTGTAACAACTTCATTTAAGAGTCGTTTTGCACTATCATACTCACCTAAATCTAAGTAATGCCTTGCTAAATCCAGTGTTACTTGATGGTTATCCATCTCATTAACGATATCAAACTCTTTTGATAAATCATCAAATGCAGTCGCGGTAGCGATTGCTACTTGTTCAGTTGGCTCATCAAACACAGGCTGAACAACAGGCTCCTCTGCTGATACTGAATCTAACTCCCCTAACGAATCTGACTCTGTAGAAGTGGGCTCATCAAAAGACAACTCATCAGACAAATCAAAAACATTACCTGAAACCTTAGCTGTCTCCGTTTCTTCTACATCAGCTAAATCCCCACCTAAATCGCCACCTAAATCAAAGTCGGCAAAATCATCAGCAATATCTAACACAGGAGCAACAGCATCTGTCGCTTCTTCTTTGACCAGTTCAGTAGAAGGTTCTTTGACCGTTGCTACATCAGGAATATCTAAAGAGAAATCCTCAAAGCTTTCTAGGTCATTACTTTCCAGCCCATCATTAATTTCAACAGACTCTACAACCGAATCAGAAGCAACAACAGCATCAGAACTATCCGACAGACTCAAATCCATATCTGGAACAATTGTATCTTGTAGTGATTCATCTTTCGCTACTTCTACATTATCAACACCTGTATCAAAAGCATCCAATGAAAACTCGTCAGTTAAGTCGTTACCTAGTGATTCATTAGCTAACGAGTTATCACCTAACAAATCACTCTCTAAATCGTCTGCCAGATCCATATCGTTGTCACTGGCTTTAACGTCAGCATTCAAGCTATCGGCACTAAAGCCACCATCATCTGACATTGACAAATCAAATTCAGCAAATCCATCATCGACCACAGAAGCTGACTCTGTTGACGCTTCATCATCTGAACTCAATGACAGATCAAAATCAATCACACCATCATCTGCTACATCTGCCTGACTGCTTTCTTTATTACCGGCACTCGGACTATCACCTTCAAGAGATAAGCTAAACTCATCATCTAATCCATGACTATCTTGCTCATCTTCTACAAATGAAGTTGTATCAGCAAACGGATCTTCATCCAATCCTGAAGTCTCCAGACTATCTAATGAAAACTCACCTGCCGTACTACTTTCATCGGTTTCACTATCAAAATTAAGATCAAAATCATCAACAGTGCCCTCAGCCTCAGCGTCTAAACTCATTGATAGATCTGATTTATCATGAGTAGAGTCATCAGAATTACTAGCAGTAAAAGCTGCAAAATCCAACCCATTATCCAAACTGTCATCTTGAGATTCCTCACTCTCTGCCGTTTCAGTCGCCTGAACATTTGAAGAGAAATTTTGGGTTGCCTGCTCTGCTTCTAACATTGACTTAATGTTTTCAGCCTGCTTAATGCTATCAACATTACCACTATCAATAATACGAGCAAAGGCATCCTGAAATGCATCACTATTATGAGTAATGGCATATAGGTTCAATAATTTCAGTTGAATCGATTCATCATTTGGTTGTAATTGTATGCCTTTTTTTAATTCTGCTTCTGCTTCATCATAACGCTGTTGTTCAATAAAGCTTTGAGCAATCATTACTGGGCTTTTAGTTTCTGGCAGGCTCTGTGGTGCAGAGCCTACAGAATTATCTTCATTAACCCGATTAGCCTGAGGAACAGGAGCAATATCTTGCCTGTTACGCAACGCATTTGGGTTAAGATGTGGGGCTTTATTACCATGTTGTTCTGCTTTATTTTTTTTCAATAGTACAACAACAATCACCAATGCCACAACACATAGGATAATAAAACCAGCGATTATAAATTTGCTCATGATGACTCCTAGGTCTATTTGTCTTTCAATATTAACTAAAAACTAAATGCAAATAGACGCATTATTGCCCTTTCAGTTTTTTCAAACGTGCCTCAAGCTCTGCCAACTTCTTATTTTGCAAATGAAGTTTTTTAGTATATGAATTCACCTGACTATTCAGCTTTTTCACATGAGTTGCTTTTTGAGCCATAGTTTGACGGCTGTTTTTAAGTTTTTTCACCAATGGACTCTTACTACTCGCCACCCCAGCTGATTTCTTCATAGCCGATGGCTTTTTCGTACTATTTGGTGTAACTAAAGACACATGAGCTTTCGCTTTGTGTTGATTAGCCTTTGCTTGATAGTGAGTCTTTTTCTTATGTCTGTTACCCTTAGCCAAAGTAGATTTTCTTGTATGCGACTTCTTGTGAGATTTCGCTTTTTTTGATTTAGCGACTACTTTGCGAGTTTTACCTTTTGCAATTCTAGCACGTCTCGCCTCTATTGCTTTTTCTAAGCTACTTTGAGAAGGTATGACCTCATAATCAGGCAATATCAACGTCTTGTTTGCAATCAACAGACTCGCCTTGCCATGAGAAAAAGCCTTTGGATTCTGCTGTTGAATTTGCTTCATTACTTTATGGACACTAATTTTATTACGTTCTGCAATTTCACTCGCAATCGTCCACAAGTTATCATTACGCTGTACGACGTAAGTGCCCTTACCTCTGCTTTGTGTTGCAGATTTAGCATGAGTAGAAGACTTAGAGTGCTGTTTTGCATCTTTGTTAGATTTAGCCTGCAGTTTGCTATCTTTCAATAACAAACGGTCACCACTAAGTGTGCCAATTGGTGGTTCTTTTGATACCACTGCTGGTACTTTACTCTTACTACTTGCAACAAGATTTTTACTTGTCACGTTAGCGTCTTTACTATTTTTAGCTTTTGTATCCATGACAGGTTTTGCTACAGGTTTTGCAACATTTACCTTTTTATCGGTTGCTTTTGTGTTACTAGCCGTCACATTCGCCTTATCATTTGCTTTTGCTTGTGCTCTGGACTGATCAAGTAAAAACGCTTGACGAGTCGCCGCCGCAAATTCACCGTCAGGAATCCCTGGTATTTGACTTGCTGGAACATTTACGCTTTTAGCCGTCTTGGCTACCGTGTTCGTAGTTGTAGCAGGACTAGTTGTGGTAGCACTGGTTATTGTAGAATTAGCAACCTTCGAGGCCGTAACTTTAGGAGTGGTCACTGCTGGTGGTTGTACAGGTGTCACTTTTGGTAGATTTGGTGTTGCATTACCCGCAACAATTGTCTTTGGTTTTGCACTCGGCTGTACATTGATACGCTTATTCTCATTAATCGGCATCAATAAAGTCTTCGGCATAAACTGCTTTTTGTTATTATTATTAATATCCAAGACGATATCAGCAAAAGGATCATTAATCGGTGCTGTAGATTTTAAAACAATTTTTCCAGAATGCTTTGAAGTAGGCTGAAAAGTTACTTTAATACTCGCATTCGGTGTCAATCCCATTTGCTTATAAATCGTACCATTAGCTAGAGATACTTTAAAATCTTTACTATTAATATCATTGACGACAATTGTTGCAGACAAAGGTTCACTTTGGGCAGACTGAACTGCTGTTTCGCCAAAACTAACAGCATAAGCACCACCCGACGACGTACCGACCAATGCTAGCAACACCGCACGATACAAACGTTTACTTTTTGTAGAATAACTAGTTTGTAATGACATAATTGTCCTTAAAATTCATTGTAATAAAAATGAGGTTATCTCTTTAATTAATATCCGATAGTGTGTCTTTATACCAAAAAACAGCACACAAATCTAGTAAATTTGGAAGGTTAGCAGAATATTCATGACAAGCAACGACTGCTAACCAATGCAAATGTAACCATTACTGGATATACTAAACTGAGTACTATCTTAACCTTGCTCTCGCAAAATAGCAAGCATACGACGTAATGGTTCAGCAGCCCCCCACAACAGTTGATCACCCACAGTAAATGCTCCTAGATATTCGCCACCCATGTTAAGCTTACGCAAGCGACCGACCGCCACTTTTAGTGTGCCTGTCACTGCGACTGGGGTTAGACGTTCAACACTTTCCTCTTTGTGATTTGGGACAACATCGAGCCATTCATGACTATTAGACAAGATAGCCTCTATCTCACTCATTGGTACGTCTTTTTTCAGTTTAATGGTCAATGCCTGAGCATGACAACGCATCGCCCCTACTCGCACACATACACCATCAATTGGAACCAAGCTATCAGCAAAATTTGCTAAAATTTTATTAGTTTCGACTGATGCTTTCCACTCTTCTCGCGATTGTCCATTATCTAGCTCGCTATCAATATAAGGAATCAAACTGCCTGCCAATGGTACACCAAAATTAGCTTTAGGGAAGTCCTCGCCACGTTGTAATTGGGCAATCTTACTATCAATATCTAAAATGGCACTGGCTGGATTTGCCAACTCTTCTGCTACTCCATCACGCAAATAGCCCATACCCTCAATGAGTTCACGCATGTTTTTCGCTCCAGCACCACTAGCCGCTTGATAAGTCATGGCACTTACCCACTCGACAAGATCATGCTCAAATAATTGACCAATCGCCATAAGCATCAAAGAAACAGTACAGTTGCCACCGATAAAATCTTTTTTACCTGCCTGCACTGCTTTATCAATCACACCTCGATTGACAGGGTCAAGAATAATCACACTATCATCTTGCATACGTAAGCTACTAGCAGCATCAATCCAATAGCCATCCCAACCTGATTCTCGCAATTGTGGGTGAACTGCTTTGGTATAATCACCACCTTGACAAGTAATGATAATATCACAACTTGCTAGGGTCTTAATGTCATGAGCATCTTGTAGGCTACTTGCCGTCACGTCTTTAAATGTAGGTGCTTGTCCACCCGCATTGCTGGTTGAAAAGAAAATCGGATTGATACCTGCAAAATCTCCTTCCTCTTGCATACGTTGCATTAGCACTGAACCGACCATACCACGCCAACCGACAAAACCAACTGTAAGATTACTCATTTATTAAACTCCAATTTTGATATTAAATTAACTGATGACTATAGCAGAAAATGCGATATAATTCAGCAAAATTTATGCAAATTGAGAGAAAAATGCGAATTTTTTATGGTATTGATTTATAATAGTGAAAACAAACCATACGATGTTATTAGTTGTATCATAGAATAGATATAGAACGGAAAAGTTAGCTTGCCAATATTAGTTAGCTTGCCGATTAATGGTATATGAATAAAAAAGACATATGAATAAACTATGAACAAAAAAACGATAAGTACAAGCACATCTCGTTTAATAAGCCAAAGACAACTCCTAGGTCAAATGGGTATTGATTGTTGGGTTGCTCGTAATACTGTGACAACTCGCATAAAGCAAAGCAATATAGAACAAAACCATTTAGAACAAAACCATTTAGAACAAAGCATTTTAGAAAAGAGCACTTTAAAAAAGAGCATAACCCTCGACCACACAAACAATTTCCAACCAATTGAAGTAAGCAACCAGCTTAGTCAGGCTGTTCCATCAGAGAATACGCCCACACGAAATGCCCTACCAGCTAATATCACCATACAACCAGTGCCATCAACCGATATTGAAGTTTCAAATTCAATCATAAATCGCCATGATAATCTTGATAACCCTAATAACAATTTTAGTAATTCTGATAATAATATAGATAACTCGGATACTATTAACCCCCCTAAAAATATAGACAAACTTAATAACATAGACCACCTTGTAAGTCCAAACCCTATTGATAATAACGAAAAAATTCGTCCCTTTCATATTCAAGCCATTCACTATGCCCATTGGGTGTTGCTCGCTGACGTAGAAGCGTTAAATCAAAATGAAGCCAGTTACAAACTGTGGCATAATATCTGTCAAGCGGTAAATGGGAAAGTGGATAATTTAGCCTTTCCGCTTATTACTGACCACAGTTTCAACCGCAACTTACTGGTATCTACTGAACCAATGGATACAGTACAACTTGCCAACGCCAGCTTAGCAGGCTTTATTTTTAGGGTAGCAAACAGTGAACAAGTCAAGATTGCAAAATTAACGACACTAGCAAAAGGATTGTATGACAAACGTATGATACAATTGCCCACACTGGATCAGATGACAAGCAACCCCTTACTAAAGCGACAACTATGGCAAGCCCTGAATCAATTGAATTAACCCATAAAACAAATCCCTGACAACTTAACCTTAACAACACAATCTTGATAACCCAACCAATTAGGAAACAGCTATGAATACCCAACGTACCGCCAACTTTTCTGCAGGGCCTGCCAGCCTACCTACTGCCGTATTAGCAAAAGCCCAACAAGAGATGCTCAATTGGCATGATAAAGGCATTTCCATCATGGAGATGAGTCACCGCAGTAAAGACTATATTTCTGTTGCCGAACAAGCAGAGCAAGACTTGCGAGAATTAATGAACATTCCTGATAATTACAAAGTGTTATTTTTGCAAGGTGGAGCAAGTTTACAGTTTTCTGCCATTCCGCTTAATCTACTACAAGGTACAGCAGATTATTTAGATACAGGCGCTTGGTCAAGCAAAGCATTAAAAGAAGCTAAGCGTTATGAAGCTTTAGGCTTAGGAAAAGTGAATCTCGTTGCCAGTAGTAAAGATAGCAACTACACAAATGTCCCTGAGCAATCCCTTTGGCAACTCTCTGATAATGCTGATTATTTTCACTATTGTGCCAATGAAACTGTGCATGGGGTACAATTATTTGAAGCACCTCAACTAGATAATGGTGTGCCTTTAGTCGCTGATATGTCTTCTTGTATCTTATCACAACCCATTGATGTCAGTAAGTTTGGCATGATTTATGCTGGTGCTCAAAAAAACATTGGACCTGCAGGCTTAGTAATTGTCATTATTCGTGAAGACTTACTTGGTAAAGCCTCTCCTTGGTGCCCTAATCTGCTTAATTACCAAACCCAAGCCGATGCCGACTCTATGAGCAATACCCCTGCCACTTATTCATGGTATTTAGCAGGACTGGTATTCCAATGGTTAAAACAACAAGGAGGCTTGCCTGCTATCGCTCAGCTTAACCAACAAAAAGCAGAACTGTTATACCATACCATTGACAATAGTGACTTTTATAGTAATCCTGTTACCAAACCATATCGTTCAATCATGAATGTACCATTTTTATTAAATAACGATAAAGATTTATCCAGTGATCTCAATCGAGAGTTTTTATCACAAGCAGAGAAAGCAGGATTGCTATTCTTAAAAGGTCACCGCTCAGTCGGTGGAATGCGTGCTAGTATTTACAATGCAGTTGAGCTTAGCTGGGTAGAACAATTAGTCGAGTTTATGCAAACTTTTGAAAAAACAAAAGGCTAAGAAATACAATTCTAGGCGTTAATTTTAAAAACTAAAAAATATAAGGTTTATTTTCGATTCATCTATTGAATAGCATAATATTTGAATCTTAAATAGACCTTGTGCTAAACTGTGTCTCTATGTACATTGCAATACACAAATTGAATAGATTCATTTAGAGTTGCACAGATACAAAGTTGCACAATGAGGCTATGATTCAATTCTTTAAACAACCTATGAGGTGTTACCATGTTAGCCAACCCAAATAATTTTAATGAGGCAGATAACTCAGCCAACAGATCATTAATAAGTAAACACCTCTTTAGAAAAAAATTTGCTACTGCCCTCTTATCAGCCTTATGTTTTGTAGGCACTGCGACTGCCTATGCCGAGACTTATCAAGTTGTTTATCACATCGTCGAAAAAGGAGATACATTAACAAAGCTATCCAAAAAGTTTAATGTCCCCGTTGATGAAATGAAAAAGCTGAATCAACTTAAAAGTGATACAATTAATACAGAAGACAGACTGCTTATCCCTATCAATAAGGTTAGTATTAAACAATCAACTAACAAGCCAGCTAACAAATCAACAAAAAAGACGACTAAAAAGACAAACAACAAAACCAGCAAAAAAACCAACAGTAAAAATAGCAATAAAACAACGAAACAAACTAAAAACTCAAAAACCAAACTTGATGGCAAAAAATATCAAGCTAAATCAGGTGATACCCTATCTGGCATTGCTAGTAAACATAGAATTACCTTAGCCAGTCTATTGGATGCCAATAACATAAATCGTGACTATCCATTAAAAGCAGGTGATATTTTAGTGCTACCTAAAGGAAGCTCAAGCCAACCTGACTCTAAGGAAAATAATAAAAAAGACAGCAAAAAAACCACAACTGCCAATAAAAACAAACAAACAACAAGCAAAAAAACTCAAAAGAAACTGAAAAAAGGTCAGATGACTTACACCATTCAGTCTGGCGATACCTTAGAAAGCATTGCCAAAAAGTTCTCTATGTCTCAAGCAGAATTAGAAAGCATCAATGATATTCAAAATATCAATTTACTTAAAGCTGGAGAAAAATTAACGGTTAATAAGGTCACTCCTAAAACAAAACAAACAGATAAAGCTAAGAAAATAAAGCGTGATGTAAATAAAAAACAGGAAAAAACGCAAACAACTGTCAAAAAACAAAGTAATAAAGCAAAACAAACCTCTAAAAATAATGTTGTTACTTATGTTGTTCAGTCAGGCGACAACCTAACAACCATTGCTAATTTGTTTTCAGTATCCAGACAACTGCTAATAGAAAGCAATCAGTTAGAAAATAACGATTATTTAGTCGTTGGTCAAGTATTACAAATACCAAAATCAGCGAAGTCAAAAGCAGATCAGCCAGTTTCTAAGGGTAAAATTAAAGACACAGTCAATAAAGCGGTACGTTCAGCAACTTATTAATTATTTAATTATCTATTCCAACAAGATTATATTAGGACTTACGCAAAATAAACAATTCGTAGACTGGGGTTCACCCCAGAGAAAACTTAACATATTGTAATTTCTGGGATAAATCCCAGCCTACATTAGCGTTTTATCAATTTTGCGTAAGTCCTATATATAAAACAAGGTCATATAATATGAAAGCCAGTAATTTTTTATTCGCCACTTTAAAAGAAACCCCTAGTGATGCTGATATTGTCTCTAGTCAGCTAATGCTTCGAGCTGGATTGGTTCGCAAACTTGCCTCTGGATTATATATCTGGTTACCGATGGGCTTGCGTGTTCTCAAACAGGTAGAACGTATTGTCCGCGAAGAGATGGACGCTATCAATGCTCAAGAGATGCTAATGCCAATGACTCAGCCTGCTGAATTGTGGCAAGAAACGGGGCGTTTTAATGACTTTGGTGAACAGCTTCTTAAGTTCAAGGATCGTCATGATCGTGATTTTGTTTTGGGTCCTACCCATGAAGAGGTCATCACTGATTTAGCACGCAATGAATTGCGTAGTTATAAACAACTACCAATCACTTTTTATCAAATTCAAAGTAAATTCCGTGATGAAATTCGCCCACGCTTTGGGGTAATGAGGGCAAGAGAATTTACTATGAAAGATGCGTATTCTTTTCATATTGATAAAGCCTCGTTGGTTGATACCTTTAATGACATGCACAAGGCCTATAGCAATATATTTACTCGTCTAGGGCTAGATTTTCGTTCAGTACTCGCAGACAGTGGTGCAATTGGTGGTGATGGCTCACAAGAGTTTCATGTACTTGCCCAAAGTGGTGAAGATGATATCGTCTTTTCTGATAGCTCTGATTATGCAGCTAATATTGAAAAAGCAGAGGCGATTTGTAATGACGTACGCCCTACTGCTAATAGTGAACAAGCAACTGATGTCGATACCATTGACATGCCAACCTGTGAACAAGTCGCTGAACATCTAAACATTCCCCTTTCGCAAACGGTAAAAACGTTAATTGTACAAGGCATTGCAGATGAAGCGGGTAACATTCCACTCGTTGTCCTTGTGCTACGAGGTGATCATACCCTCAATGAAGTTAAAGCAGAAAAAATTCCTGCTGTTGCCAGTCCGTTACAGATGGCTACCGAAGAGCAAATGAAAGATGCTGGGCTAATCAAAGGCTACATTGGCGTTAATCCATCTGCTGATATGCCTGTGTATGTTGATAGATCTGCTTCCGTCTTAGCAGATTTTGTCTGTGGTGCAAATGTCGCTGATAAACATACCATTGACATGAACTGGGAACGTGATGCCCAGATAACAGAAGTGGTTGATATTCGTAATGTGGTTGAAGGCGACCCTTCACCTGATGGGAAAGGAACACTGCATATTAAACGAGGCATTGAAGTTGGGCATATTTTCCAACTCGGTGATAAATATTCCAAGGCATTAAATTGTACCGTACAAGATGAGATTGGTAAGCCTGCTACCTTGATGAT
>PDWJ01003144.1_pt1 | contig 16159 bp, 11 predicted proteins | sample 1430881 | NCBI WGS metagenome assembly PDWJ01 (sample SAMN01162460, study PRJNA174530) | Oral metagenome, whole genome shotgun sequencing project. | biome: Marine environment; feature: Marine mammal; material: Swab sample of the gingival sulcus; isolation source: swab sample of gingival sulcus... | reverse complement strand
GAATTGGGAAATGAAATCAACATTAAGATTGTTGTACCAAATGAAAAAAACTGCAAAATTACGTTTAATGACCACTTAAAAATAAAAGAGAACTTTAGTGGTATTTATTACGAAAATATTCCGGTAAGCATTGAGGTTAAAACCGACCATGATTATGAATTTGTGGGATGGAAAAACCGGGAGGAGAAAACACCAAACTTAACTTTTGTTCCATTGGCAGATGTGGTTTTACAACCGATTATTCAACCCAAAAAACCGAGTGTGTTTAAGGATAGTTTAATAATTAATGAAATCTCATTTTACCAACCAGAAACAGATACCGTTGGGGATTGGGTGGAGCTTTACAACCGTTCTAATCAAACAATAGATTTAAATGGATTTACTTTTTCGCAACACAAATTTAAAGGTGGGTTTTTAATAAACACCTCTTTATCAATAGAACCAGAAGATTTTATTATTCTAGCCAACAAGAGAACTAGTTTTTTAGCAAAATACCCTGGATTGGATTCAAATAAAGTTATTGGTAATTTTGATTTTGGTTTATCCAAAAGTGGCGAAAAAATCCTGCTATACGACCAAGAAGAATTAATTATAGACTCCTTAACCTTTGGTGGTATTAAGGAGGGTACTGATACTCTTTTCACCTCTAGTTTAGCCCACCCCGATTCTACAAGATATGACATAAAAAATTGGGCTTCTGAAAAACCAACCCCCCTCAAACGTTCAATAGCCTACCAACATTATTTGGATGAAACAGAGCGATACCGAATTTGGAAACAGCGATTGTACTACGGCGGTGGCGGGTTTTTTTTTATTTGCCTACTTGGTATAATGTGGTTCCGTTATTCTAGAAAGAAACATAAAAAAGAGCCTTATAAAAAACGATAGCTCAACTCATTCAAAAACCCTTTTTTCAAATAAAACAAAACACCAAACTTAATATTTGCACCCAATTGGTGATGCTTGTCAACGATAATAATTTTTTTATTAATATAATGGTATGAACAACCGAGCTCGGCATATAATGCAAATTTATTCATGGTATACTCTACCCCATATAAAACTCCAGAAATTGCTCCTATCCTATCTGTTTCACCATAAGGATGAGAGCTACTTAAAAAATTATCGCCAGCTTGTGTTTGCAAAGAAAGGCCTGCATGAATACCTACCCTAGACGCAAAAACACTATAATTAGGGTCTTGAAAATAATGGTTATACTCCAATTTGTAGGCAAACTCAAAATACCTAATATTAAGTGACAAAGGTTGTTGTTGGTTGGTAAAAGGATTTGTAGTGTAGGTTTCAAAAGTTTTTGTGTTTAAGCCAAACATTGTTTCAAACCCAAAACCCACTCTATCTAGACCGTCATTAAACAAGTACTGTAGGTCCATATCATGGCCTAAGCAAAAATACTTCTCAACTGTATTTCCATTAACCCCAATTGCAAAAACTAATGATTTATCGTTAGAAAGACTTGATTCATTTTGACTATAGCCACAAGTCCCAACAAAAATTAAAATTATTAATAAACATGATTTCATAAGGGTCTAACGCTTAGGGTTTTATTTCTGGCACATTTTTGTTGTATTCGCCCAACAATTTTCTTGAGTCATTTAAAAACAATTTCATTTTTTGATAGCTTTCTGTCCCATCAAAAAATTCAGGTTTATTTTCATACCAAGCCGCTGGTAAGACATGATATTTTTTAGTGCCATTTTCTATTGGCGTATATACCCAAGTCAAATAATATCCCGTAGATTTTATTTTAGTTTGTTCACCTTCTTTTACCAGGACTAGCTGAAACATGGCTCCACCATCTTTATATCTGGCGCGTTGGTTAGATACATAATTACCTAATGAATACACAATCACTTGTTCTCCTTTTTCATTGGTTTGTTTTTCCCAAATCATTTTTTCTAAAACATGTGGGTGAGATCCAATAACAATATCCGCTCCTGCATCAAAAATAAATTTACCCATTGTAATTTGAGATTTTACAGGTTGAGGTTTATATTCTAACCCCCAATGCGTGACCACAATAATTTTATCTACATCTAATGTTTTGGCATAATTAATATCGGCTCTTATTAAGGCAGTATCTAATCGGTTAACCATGGCGGGATAGTGATTTTCTAATCCGTTGGTACCATACGTATAATTCAGAAAGGCTACCCTTATACAATTTTGCTCAATAATAAGTGGGTTATTCTTTTTTCGATCTGCAGAATCTTTAAACGTTCCAGTATGCAAAATATCTATAGAATCTAAAACATTAATGGTTCGAATTACACCTTTGTCTCCTCTGTCACAACTGTGATTGTTTGAGGTAACCAACATGTCGATACCGGCCTTTTGTGAAGCGGAAGCCAGGGCATCAGGTGAAGAAAACTGCGGATAACCTTTATAAGGTGGTCCTGCGAGTGTAACCTCTAAATTAGCCACACAAAAATCTGAAGACTCAATTTGAGGAGAAACAAATTTAAAAACATCATCATAATTATAGGTTTTTGTTTCCTTATTGTAGGCTGCTGTAATTTGAGGTCCATGCCCCATAATATCACCAATAAACAACAAAGACAATTCATGTGATAACGTGTCCGGTTTTTCAACTTGAGCAAGAGAAAATATAGATGTGCTCACCAATCCCCATAAAAATAATGATTTCATATAACTGTTTTTTTAATGGTACGGAAAAATTATACCAAAAGTTCGTTTATTGCTTATCCATCAATTTCTTGACGTACTTTCCGATAATATCAAACTCTAGGTTTACAGTATCACCGACCTTTAAATTCTTAAAATTAGTGTGTTCCAACGTAAATGGAATAATGTGAACCGAAAACAGCCCTTTTTCGGATTGAACAACAGTTAAACTTACCCCATTTATGGTAATTGACCCTTTTGGTACCGTTACCTCATCATAATCATACTTAATCACAAATTCTGTACTGCCATCATGCGTAATAATTTCTGAGCAAACACCTGTTGCATCTACATGTCCCTGAACGATATGACCATCCAATCGTGCACCCATTTTCATACAACGCTCTAAATTGACCTCATCTCCAACATTGAGTTTACCCAAATTAGTCCTTTTTAAGGTTTCATCTATCGCAGTAACGGTGTATTCATCATTACTAATATCAATTACAGTTAGGCAAGTTCCGTTATGAGCTAAAGATTGATCAATCTTTAATTCTTTAGTAAACGGACAACTCAACGTAAAATGAACATTTGTATCTTCTTTCTCAATTTTATTTATGGTGCCTATAGCTTCAATTATTCCTGTAAACATTTATTCTTTTTGATTTATTATGGTAATATTTCCTTGTAAACTTCTACTAATAATTCCTGACAATTTTATTTCATTGACTGTGCAAACATAAAAATAAACCCCATCCGTCAACGGTTTACCTGTGTCTAAATAAGTCCCGTCCCAATTTAGGTCAGGATTTGTGGTTGTAAATACCACAGTTCCCCATCTGTCATACACCACAAAATCAACACTTTCTACAAACTTATAAGGCAAAATAGGATGATATAAATCGTTGATGCCGTCTCCAGAAGGTGTAAAGACATTTGGAAGTTCATAATAACCCTCACAATTATCCATACACACCAAGTTTGATGGTTCACTTTCGTTTTGATAAGGCAATGAATCTATAGCCGTTACATAATAGCAGCCTGCAATACTGCCTCTATCTTTGTGTAAATATGTAGTATCAAACTGAGAACTAAAACTGGTCAATAATTCTAAACTATCGCCTTCAAATGGTGCAAAATAAAGGTTATAACCAACCACATCATCCGCACATGAATTGTTAGGGTTAGTCCAAGTTAATAGGTTTTCAACCGCGTCACAATCACCTTGAATAGAAATGGTAGGTGCACACGGAGGCGTATAATCATATGGAGATTCGCATTTAATTTGTGACCAATTTTCAATTGGGTTTCGAATTCCAGTTTGGGTAAACCCGCCAATCGTTTTTATTTTATAACAATACAGTTCTTGATTGACTAAGCCTTGGTCAGTATAAGTTGGCGTGTTAACCGTTGCAATTAAATTAAAAATTCCACTACCAGGAAAAGTTTCCCGGTAAATTTCATATGTAGAATTAGTCCAAGGCACAAACTCATCCCAAAACAATGTTAGTTCATTATCATTTGCCAAAATATTCAAATAAATTGATGAAGCTGAACTTGAGGAGCCAACCAGACTATTGTTACTAAATAGTTCTACTCTGTAGGTGTAGGGAAAATCGTTTGTGTTTAGGGCCTGATCATAATAAAAAGTATCGACAGCAGCAATGGAGGCTTGTGTACTTGATGTAAATACAAGTGTTTCCGTACCACCGGTATTCCCCTGATACCTGTAAAGGTTATAAAAGTACGGTCCAGGAAAATTGGATAGGTTGAGTTCTTTTGGATACGACCAATAAATGGAATCTTTACCCCCAGAGGTGGCTGTTTCAAAAACGGAAACATTCGTCATAACGGGCACTTCAAAATTAAGGGCATCACAATCTTGGTTTGAGGCACAACTTTCTATTCCATTTGAATTAACCACCGTTACCATATAGCAGTATTTATTCCCAATTTCTAAATTACCATTGTCGAGAAAATTAGTGTCATTAGAGGTTCCTATTAAGGTATACCCCATTAAATCTGGTGCGTTTAACCCACAACAATTATCATAAAAAGAAGAAGAGTCTAGACTTCTGTAAACGTTGTAATGGTCAACCTCACAGCCCAATCCATAAGCATTCCAACTCACTTGCATGGCACTACCAAAAGGACTAACTTGTACATTTTGAACCGGCGGTAAATTAACTTTTATCCTCCAATCCATGAGGTCTGCCAATTGAATATTCGGATTAAAATCTTCAGCATGAATAATTGTTGGATAAGGGTCATTTGATGCTTGATTACAATTTGGTTCCCAAATAAAATGACCTGTTGCGGTTGGATTTTGAGTATCTTCAACAAAGACAGCCGGATTATCTACCAAATTAAAAACCGCTCCCGTGGCATAAATATGAACTGCATCTGCATTATCTGATGCCGTAAAGGTGATGTCCACATCATCTCCCACAAATACGCAAGTATCAGGTTTTGGACTAATCACCGGAGAATCGTTGTTACAAGCTTTAACGGTTAATTGCATATCTTGAAGCACTGAGCCAATATAAACCCCCGCCCTGTATTCAGATATTTTTATGGCAATATTATACTCCCCTTGCAACACTGGATTATCCCAACACAACGTACCACTTATAGAGTCAATTGTTAGTGTTCCTCCCCCAACATCTTGAGGATAGGCGTAAACGCCTGTTGTCATTTCCAAACAATCTTGACCTCTGCAAGGCACAATACTATATGACAAGCTGTCGCCATCAGGATCATAAGCGGATAAATTATAACAATACATTTGATTTAAACAGGCAAACTCTGGACACGGACAATCTTCAATAATTAAAGAATTATTTGGTGAACCCAGTAAGGGAGAAATAACCAATTCTGTTTGAATACAAAATGGTTGATTTACTGAATTTACAATGTTAATCACCCCACTGTTTCGGTTAGGATCCTCAACACTGACAATAAAATTTCCTGGCCCAGTAAAGGTATGTTGACCCACATAGTAATTTTCTTGGGCATCATAGGTGCTAATTAAAACAATATTAATTCGGTTAATGGTGTCAGAAGTTCCGTCTCCCCAGTTGATTTCAAGCTCAGGCCGGTCAGCTTCTGATGACGTTTTTGTACACGTTTTAACGGTAAACTCATAGGTGTTTCCTGAAATATGCTGATAGGTAATAGAGCCAGAGCGATTATGCGTAGCCAATAATAAGTTTGGCAACAACAATGCAAAAAACAATATGAGTGAGGTTTTATTCAAAAGTGTAAATCAATACGTATCAAAAAATTAACGCCTTTTTTTGACGTTAAGCAAAATTACAGAAAAATTGTCAATCTGTTCAACAAAGCCATTGTACAAATTTAATTATCTTTAGCACCAACTTAATAATTTATCAAGATGAGCACACAACTAAAGTATAATAAACAAATTAAAGCAAAAGATATTGTTATTTTATCAAATAATAAAGCTTTAAAAAGTAACATTAAATCATTGTGGATTGACAACGACAATAAAACTTATTTAACGAATCAACTTAAAACAAAAGATTTTGCATTTGTCATTGACAAGGGATGTGTGGTTGGAATTGGTAAATTTTTAGACTTAAAACAACCTGAAAATAAAGAGAAATTAAGACAGTTAGGGCATCAATTGTTTGAACAACATAACAAAAGCGCAAGTGCCCTTCAAATTGAAGGAGAAAATGCGGAAGCCATTGCATTGGTTATGGAAGGATTAGCTTTGTCGTCTTATCAATTTATAAAGTATTTTAAAGACAAAAAAGAAAGAACCTCTACTTTAAAATATGCGTATACAACCAATAAAAATGTAGAAATCAATAAGATTAATACGATTGCTGAAGCGACTAACTGGGCAAAAGAATTGGTTAATGAACCATTATCCTATCTAACAGCAGAGCAATTAGCAAAAGACGTTAAAACTAAATGTGAGCCAGTTGGAATTAATGTTGAAATTCTTGGTAAATCAAAAATAAAAGCCTTAAAAATGGGAGGTTTATTAGCCGTAAACAAAGGCTCTATTGATCCACCAACCTTTACAATTTTAGAGTGGAAACCCAAAAAACCTTCTAATAAAAAACCTATTGTTTTAGTAGGAAAAGGTGTGGTTTACGACACAGGAGGTTTAAGCCTAAAACCTACAGCCAACTCAATGGATTTTATGAAATCTGACATGGGTGGAGCTGCTGCAATGGCGGCAACCATTTATGCCATGGCAAAACTAAAATCAAATTTGCATATTATTGCTTTACTACCAGCAACGGATAACCGACCAAGCGGAAATGCTTACGCCCCAGGAGACGTCATTACCATGATGGACGGTACAACTGTTGAAGTTTTAAATACGGATGCAGAAGGAAGAATGATTTTGGCGGATGCTTTAGCCTACGCGAAAAAATTTGACCCTGAATTAGTGATAGATGCTGCCACATTAACAGGAGCCGCCGTGGCCGCTATTGGAACCTCTGCTTCTGTGGCCATGGGGAATGCTAATGCTAAAGAACTAAAAGCTCTAGAAAAAGCTGGGTTCAACACTTGGGACAGAGTGGCTTTGTTTCCTTTCTGGGCGGATTATAAAGACTTATTAAATTCATCAATTGCCGATTTAAAAAATCTTGGTGGACCCTATGCAGGAACGATTACCGCTGGAAAATTTTTGGAACACTTTACGGATTACCCATACATACATATTGATATTGCAGGACCTGCGTTTACACATAAAAAAGAAGGTTATAGAGGTCAAGGTGGAACTGGAGCTGGTGTTAGATTATTAATTGATTTTTTATCTCAAAAAGCTAAGTAATGAATACGAATATGATACGTGTAGGAATAACTGTTGGAGACATTAATGGTGTTGGTCTTGAGGTCATTATTAAAACCTTAAGAAACCAAGCCGTTTTTGCCAATTCTATTCCAATTATTTATGGGTCAGCTAAAACCACATCTTACCATAAAAAAGCCATTAACAACTCTGATTTTAATTTTTTTCCAATTAAAACTGCGGATGACGCAAAGCCGAAAAAAATTAATTTAATTAACTGTTGGAATGAGGAAGTAAACATTAAAATTGGTGAGCAAAATGCAACGGGAGGAAAGTATGCACTAAAATCTTTAGAAAGCGCAACAAATGATTTAACAGCCAACAAAATTGACGTATTAGTTACCGCACCAATTAATAAAGATTGCGTGAAAGCTGCAGGATTTGAATTCCCTGGGCATACAGAATATTTGGCCCACCTTTCGAATTCAGATGAAGTATTAATGTTGATGGTGGCTGGAGATTTAAGAGTGGCTGTGGTTACTGGGCATGTGCCTTTAAAAAAGGTGCCTGAGTTGATTACAAAAGAAATGGTTGAGAAAAAGTTACGCTTATTCTTAAAGACATTAAAGAATGACTTTGCCATCAGAAAACCGAGAATTGCCGTGTTAGGGTTGAATCCGCATGCTGGTGATAGAGGAACCCTTGGAGATGAAGAAATTGAAATTATTAACCCTGTGGTTAAGAAGTTATTTGATGAAGGCGAATTGGTATACGGATCTTATTCTTCTGATGGATTTTTTGGTTCTGCTAATCTTAAAAACTTTGATGGCATTTTATCTATGTATCACGACCAAGGGTTAACCGGATTTAAATCCATTTCGTTTGATGAAGGCGTGAATTATACTGCTGGATTGCCAATTGTAAGAACCTCACCTGATCACGGTACCGCTTTTGATATTGCCGGAAAAGGTATTGCATCTGAACGCTCTTTCAGAAATGCCTATTACTTGGCCATTGAAGTTCATAAAACACGATTATTGCAAAAAGATATTAATGCCAATCCCTTAAGGCCCCAAAAAACAGGAAAGAAATAGCTTATTTTATTTCGGTTAGCATTTCATAAACCACTTCAATCAGTTTTAATTGCTCGTCAAAGTGGCCGAGTTGTGCCTCAATATTGAGATAAGGAATTTGTTTGGAACCACAGTACACAGACAAAGACCCATCATTAACGTAATTAGTATTGTCTTGTAAAATCACATTATAATTGGCCCTTTTTAAGTAATCAAAGTAATGCTGATCGGTGGTATAAATAAAATCATCCGGATCCATTTTTGGATTAACAAACACCTCAGCTGTATTTTGGGCCTCATCTCCTCCCGGTAAATAACTTTTTATGGAATAATTAACATCAGAGTTATTATGAAGGGTAACAATTATTTTGAACTGCTCAACCAGTTCAATAATTTCTTTTGAAAGTTTTTTGGCCAACATTTTTGACCGTAAAGTCGTTTTATGGTCCGTTTCAATAGTGGCCACCCGACCTTGTTTGGTGTAAATTCTATTTGGGTCTACCGAAAACTGTTTTTTGCCAATTTTATAAAATACGCGGCGGGTATTTTGATGATGAATATAAGCAAAATTTAGCGGGACATCCACAGCAAATTTTTGTATGGCGTCAATACTAGTTTGCTCATCATGATGTACGTTTAAAAACAAAATATTTTTGGTTGGCGCATTGAAACTTTGCTTTATTTCAATTTTGGTTTTAGCTAATTTTATGGGTTTACTCATGGTTAATGTATTTTGACTGATGACCCAAAACGGAGCAATTAGGTTTAATAATAGTATTGGTAATACAACTCTTGACATAGACAACTTGTTGTACTTAAAGGTAACCTTTTTTATTTAACTTTTTGGTTCTGGGGCGAAAATAAAATTGTAGTTGGTGCCGTTATTTAGGGTTCGGGTGAATTTTCCACTTAACTGATCGGTCAAGGAATCGATTAACTCCATGCCAAAGGATGAGGAGTTGTCGGTAAATTTCCAAGTACCATTATCACTGTAGTCCAAAGTAATGTGGGTTTGACAGTCGAGTATACTAATTGAAATCTCACCTTCACAAACTTCAACAAACGCGTGCTTTAATGAGTTTGATATGAGTTCATTAAAAATAAGAGCCAATGGCACCAATGATTTGTTTTGAATGTTTTCAATTTCAGATTTTACTGAGATTTTTATTTCCTTTTGTACGGCATAAGAGTTGAGTAAATCATCCGCTAATGATTTAATATATTCTTCTAGTTTTATCTTGGCCAAATTTTCACTTTGGTACATTTTTTCATGTATTAAAGACATTGCTACTACCCTATTAATGGACTCTTGATACAATTCCTTAAATTTTCGTTCTTCAATGTCTCTAGATTGTAACCTCAATAAACTGGTGATAACTTGTAAATTGTTCTTTACCCGGTGATGGATTTCTTTTAACATGATGGTTTTTTCCTCATTATTCACCTTTAAATCATGGTTTAGCTTTTTATATTTGGCCTCCGCCTTGTTGGTTACGTTGATAAATTGTGAAATCAAATAAGCAATAAGCAGTCCGCAAATCATAAAGTTAACGGCCATTACAATTAACTCATTTATTTGCAAATCTCTTAATTTGGAAATATTAGTCTCCAGCAAAAAGAAAACGAAATATAAAATCCCAATTAAATTCAACCCGATAATAGCGGCTCCCCACTTTTTGCCTAGGGTAAAAAATGAAAACATAATTATGACCATCATCCACATGGTATCCACAAAATGGAGCGATTCTATGAAAAATAAAAATGTTGTTTGAATTAATACAGTACCCAAAACCGCAAAAATAATGGCGGGTAATTTATAATCTTTGGTTTTTTTGATGGTGTAAACCAAAAACAAAATTACCACCACTGCTGCTAAAGTTGGATAAAACGTGTTTTCATTAATGAAAAATAAACCAGCACCAAAGGCTGGTAAAAATAAGGCTAAAAACACACAAATTTTCCAAGTCAGATTATAACGAGCGATATCGTAATAATCTTCAAAGTTGGTTTTTGGTGGTGTAAAAATCATAAAAGTTAAAATGGGGACACAAAATAATAATTTATTCCATAATTTTAACTGACCTGTGTATAAATCGATTAAGTATTGTTATTTTTTTGAGGCTTTTAAATTGGACTCGTATAATTCAATCCAATCTTGAGGGGTCATCTTTTGAGCCAATTCTTTTAATAAATCATAAGGAATATCTTCCATTTTTTTGAACCTAATACAACTTTTACCCATATCTAATTTGTATTTGCAATGTTTTGGGTACTCTTGAATAAACCAATCATGAATTTTTTTATTGGCATAAATTCCCATATGGTATAACGCCACAAAGTTTTTTTGAGAGGCAATATTAATAAAAGGCAATGGTAGCTTTGGATCACAATGATACCCATTAGGATATAGTTCGTGTGACACCACATAGCCAATCATGTTGTAATTTATTGTTTCTTTAAACCCTTCCGGAAGATGCTTTAAAAATACTTGCCTCATTTTTTCAACAACGGCTTGTCTATCTTCAGGTAAATTATTGATGTACTCTTTTATTGATGTGAATTTGCTTGCCATACTTTTTTTTATAAAGATATTAATTTTTAATTATTGAATATATTTTGCTTTAATTCTGATATCATTATTTACAAAAGGTCCTTCACCTGTATTGTAAAATAAAAGTTTAGGGATTGCAGTTTCTTTCATCATACTAAGCGCTTTTTTAAAGTCTTGATTTTTTAAAGCTAACTTATCTAGAAATAATTGTTTCAATGACTGAATATTGTTCAGTAAACTTTTATCTTTCACCTCAATACAAATGTTTAGCTGCTTATTTGATTCTTTATCTTCATAAGCATCAAGGGTAAACGTGCTAAAGTTATCTCTAAGGTCTTCCATTTCAAATAAGGTTTCTTGAACATCATCTGCATAAATGTTAGAACCATAATAACTCACCATAATATCGCCCCTTCCGTAGTGAAATAAAAAAGGTAAATCATTATTCCAGTTTTTGATTTGATTTGGGTCTATACCTGATGCTAACATTAATTTTTTCATTTCGTTTTTTCGAATTACATGTCCACGATCTTTAATATTATAACGGATTTTTGGTGACAGATAAACCGATCCAGCCAAAGAGACCACCAACTCACCGTCTTGATTGGTTTCATAAACAAAATCTAGAGGGTTATATTGAAAAACCATTGGAAGTGCCCCATCAAAACGTAAGACTTTACGTGCAAATTTTTTGTTTGAGATTAATAGTTTTCTGATTTGAATACTTGCTTCTGTTTCGGTTGCCATATTTAATTCTAAATCTGATGCCCCATATGAACTCACAACTTTTTTAACGCCCTTGTCTAAAAGATAGTTTCGCATATTCTCTGACATACTCTCTCCACCAAAAATAAAGGACACATTAAACTGGTTAAAGTCAATATTAGAATTGTCAACCAACATTTTTAAAAATGGTGGGTAACCAAAAATAACATAGTTTTCATTTGACCCAAATTGCTCCAGCGTTTTTACGATTTTATCGATATCTGGCCCAGTAGATTTAATAATTGAAATATCAGAAAAAGCCATAGTCACGTTTACGCCTGTTGCCCAAGCACCCATGGCAAAAGCATTAATAAAAAACACTTGGTCTTCACCAAAAGTCTTTTTAAACGACAATTGTAAAAATTTCTTGTTTGCTTTTCTTTCTTTTAGTCCTCTTGCCCAATTGGTTGGTGTTCCACTACTTCCAGATGATTCATCAATGATAACTCCTTTTACATTCATGTTTCCATTTTTACAACGATCCGCTATAGAATATTTTTGAACGTAATTAGATTTTGAAGTTTCTGGAATCAACTTTAAATTTGGAACTAATCCTTTAAATTTCATTTTTTTAGGTTGATTATTCTGAATAAATTGTTTATACGCAGGCACTTTAACTTTTGCTTTAAGATAAATAAGGTATACCTTTATTTTTCCAATACGCCAACGAATTTTTTCAAAACCAGGCAAAAATAAGAGTTGCGCCAAGTTTTTGTTCGTAGTTAAAATGAATCTATTCAATTTAAATATTAATCCGGTTGTTTTTAAAACTAGTGTTTTCATAATTTTTTATTTTATTAAGTTTTTTACTTCAATTCTATAACTTTTTGTAGCTGGTTTTGAGAATCCTATTCTAAAAATAAACCACAAGTTTTTTTCATTTTTAGGTTGATGCTTTTCCATAAACCTTGACTTTTTTTCTGGGTTAGTTATGATGGATCCAAATGGTTGAAGCGAACAATTGTGTTTGGCTGCAGTTAAACCGAGATGCGCTAATAGTTCACCACAATTTTGTAAATCATCAAAACTTTCAAATTCCGATTCCAACCACATTATGGCCGGTGTTTTTTTACTCTTTTTGTAATACACTTTTTCAATGACCTTACGTTTTGGATTATTTTTAAAACTTTCATGGTCTTCAAAAAAATCTTCCATTAAGAAGGGGGGGAAATTCATACATTTACTCCATAAACCATCACGTTTTTCTTCCGCTTGGGCTTTGGTGTATCTTATCCATGGTTTCATTTCTTCTCTGACCACATTGTTATCCATATCATTGAAAACCGCATCTCTGTTTAGTTCTGCAATCCAATTAATTTTTTCTTTTTCTGTTGTTAATGCTAGACTTGATGATTTTGAAACCACTAATTGGTTTAACTCATCCAATAAACCTTGAGGAATAGGTTGGTTAGCTTTATACGCTTTTCGTGACGTTTGTCTTTTTCTAATCGTCTCATTATCAAAAACTTTTTCAATTTTTGGGTTATGTTTAAATGTCAATTGGCAAAACGTTTTTACCTTATCTCCTTCTGTTGTCAATAATTCTTTAGTAAATTGTTTTTCAATTTCATAACCAAAATTTCGCGAAACAATATCAATATACTCTACTAACAAACACATTGAGAGCGTCATGAATTTATTGTCCACATCTAAAACCGGTATCATTTTAGACGTGTCACACTTTACCAATAACGTATTTTGGTTAACGATTTCAAATAACCACGGTTGAATGTTGTGTGGACTTGGTGCTAAAGTTGCAATTTTTAAGATAGCATGAAAATCGACTGTTTTAACCTCTCCTTTTTGATTATTAAGTGCAAAAGATTTGTTAAATGCACTTGGAATAGCCAATGCCACGCCCAAAATTCCTGCTTGTTTTAAAAATGTTCTTCTATCTGACATAATCTTTGTTTTACATCACAAATTTATGGGGATAGAGCCGTTTAAAATAATCTAATTTCGCAACAAAGTTTATTTTTTGCGTTTTTCGCAACTCTTGTTTTTTTAAAACTTTACTTAAAGTGTTAATAAAACACCCTTGTATTATTTAAATTAAAGAGGTGTTATTCTTACTTTCGTTTTTTCAATCAAAAATTTGAATACGTGGCGAAAACAGTTAAAAAAGTGGCAGAAACACCTTTGATGAAACAATACAATCAAATTAAGGGTAAATATCCTGATGCCATGTTGTTGTTTAGGGTAGGTGATTTTTATGAAACTTTTAGGGAAGATGCTGTTCAAGCTTCAAAAATTTTAGGTATTGTTTTAACCAAAAGAAAAAATGGCACCGCAGCTGAAATTGCTTTGGCGGGTTTTCCTCACCATTCTTTGGACACTTATTTACCAAAACTGGTTAAAGCAGGTTTAAGGGTGGCTATTTGCGACCAACTTGAAGATCCAAAAATGACAAAAAAAATTGTCAAAAGGGGCGTTACGGAGTTGGTCACACCAGGCGTATCATATAATGATAAAGTTTTAGAAGGTACTCAAAACAATTTTTTAGCCGCAATACATTTTTCCAAACCAAACATTGGTGTATCATTTCTTGATGTCTCAACAGGTGAATTTTTGGTGGCGGAAGGCAACGTTGAATACATTGATAAATTAATCCAAGGTTTTCAGCCATCAGAAATTTTATTTGAAAAAAGCAAACAAAAAATCTATAGTGAATCCTTCAACGACAAAGCTTATACTTACAAGCTTGACGATTGGGTGTTTACCACAGATTATGCAAAGGAAAGTTTATTAAAACATTTTGAGGTCAAATCATTAAAAGGATTTGGGATTGAAAACATGACCTCAGCTATTATTGCTGCTTCATCAATTTTACATTACTTATCAGAAACCCAACATGACAAAACTGGTCATATTAAAAGAATTTCTAGAATTGAAGAAGATAAATATGTTTGGCTAGATCGATTTACGGTTAGAAACTTGGAATTGATTTATTCCGCGAATGAAGACGCCACTACATTAATTGATGTGTTGGATAAGACGATTACACCTCCAGGTAGTCGGATGTTAAAGCGCTGGTTAATTCTGCCTTTAAAAGAACCAACCATAATAAAAGAACGCTTAGACATTGTTGAATATTACCTTAACCAATCCGACTTTAAGACCGATATAGAATATCAATTAAATGAGATTGGTGATTTAGAGCGTATTATTTCAAAGGTAGCCACAACCCGAATAAACCCAAAAGAAGTGGTTCAGTTGAAACGCGCCCTAACAGCCATTGAACCAATTAAAATTGCCTGCGAAAAAGCAAATAATACACCCCTTAACCTGTTAAGTGATCAACTCAACACTTGTGACGCTCTAAGGTTAAGAATTGAAAAAGAAATAAAACCAGATTCTGCCATTGCCATTGGTAAAGGAGAAATTATTGCAGATGGTGTAAATTCCGAATTAGATGAGCTTAGGTCTATTTTAAAAACAGGGAAAGGCTTTTTAGAAAGTTTAAAAGAACGAGAAATAGAACGAACGGGTATTCCTTCTCTTAAAATTGCCTTTAATAATGTTTTTGGATATTATATTGAAGTAAGAAACACCCATAAAGATAAAGTTCCTGAAGAGTGGATTAGAAAACAAACCTTAGTAAGTGCAGAACGCTATATTACGGAAGAGTTAAAAGAATACGAAACTAAAATATTAGGTGCTGAAGAAAAAATATTGGCCTTAGAAAGTCAACTTTATAATGATTTGGTATTGGCCATGGCAGATTACATAATTCCTATACAACACAACGCCCATTTATTAGCCAAACTAGATGTACTACATTCTTTTGCTACCGTAGCCGAGCAAAACAACTTTACCAAACCGAACATTAATAACTCTTTGGTTTTGGATATTAAAAACGGCCGACATCCAGTAATAGAAAACCAATTAAAAATTGGTGAAGAATACATTGCAAATGATTTATTTTTGAATAACGATTCCCAACAAATCATAATGATAACAGGGCCAAACATGTCTGGAAAATCTGCCCTATTAAGACAAACAGCTATTATTGTGCTCATGGCTCAAATGGGATCTTATGTACCGGCTTCTTCAGCCGAAATAGGTATTGTTGATAAAATATTCACTCGTGTAGGTGCCAGTGATAACATATCTTCTGGAGAATCTACTTTTATGGTAGAAATGAATGAAACCGCTAGTATTCTAAATAATTTATCTGAACGTAGTTTAATCATTTTGGATGAAATTGGTCGTGGTACCAGTACCTATGATGGGATTTCTATTGCTTGGTCCATAACAGAATATTTACATCAAAATAAGATTGCTCATCCTAAAACGCTTTTTGCAACCCATTATCATGAATTGAATGAGATGACCAACACCTTTGACCGCATA
>PDWJ01004557.1_pt1 | contig 16171 bp, 12 predicted proteins | sample 1430881 | NCBI WGS metagenome assembly PDWJ01 (sample SAMN01162460, study PRJNA174530) | Oral metagenome, whole genome shotgun sequencing project. | biome: Marine environment; feature: Marine mammal; material: Swab sample of the gingival sulcus; isolation source: swab sample of gingival sulcus... | reverse complement strand
AGGATTGGCTACCACCCTGGCCGAGATCAAGGTCTCGACCCTCTTGGTCGATACCGACCCCTACAACGTCACCCGGGCGGTGGCGTTGGGCTTGCGAGCTCGGCGGTTGAGCGTGCTCACCGATGAGGCCACCCACGGGCTCGATCTCAGAGGGATCGGCCGCATCCTGTCTCTGACTCCCAACGATGAGGTCAACGCCCTGGCGACTACCCGCTTTGCGCGCATTTTTGGCCGCCGAGAGACCTTCCAGCTCGCTCCGAGCAAGAAACGGCAGATCGGCAATAGCCAGCTTCCCCAAGAGCTGTTGGGTCGGGTTGTCGGCATGGAGGGACTGAGCTACGAGCAGGTGGATGAAAAGGTGCGTCTTGGTTGGCGAGTGCGAGCCGTTGACGCTGGGCCGGACGCTGCAGCGGCGATCGAAAGCGGCGATCTTGTGCCGATCGCCCAGCTCGCCAACGAACGACTGAATTTTGTGTGCCGCAACGATGGCCCACCATCGCAGGGGATCATCGTCGGTATGGTCTCCCCCACCCATCTTGAGCGTCTGACCCGCCCCATCCCCGCATCCACACCATGATTGAGATCGACCGGGTGAGCTCTGCTCGGAGCTGGTTAGACCTGCCGCGGCCTCGACCACCAGCAGCCTTCCAGCATCTTGACCTCAGAGGGGTTGACGGGTTTGATTCCGCAGATGTGACGGGATGTCTGTTCTTGTCCTGTGTCCTATCTCCCGCCCAGGCGGGCTATCTCACCAGCCAGGGCGCCACGGTGATCCGCGACGATCCGGCGCGGCCCTTTACCGCTCATCGGTCACAGCTCTACACCCCTGATGAACTCTTTGCCGGGTTCACCGATGAGGGCGGCTATGCCAGTACCTGGGATGCCGAGGTGTATCGACACTGGGTGGCCACCGGACGCCAGCATCCCGCCGAGATCGATGAGTCGTTGGCTCGTCGTCTTCACGATCATTCGATCACCGACGCGCTCCATGAGGCGATCGCTGGACGACAGATCGCCGCGATCATGGGTGGTCACGGCATCGAACGATCGAGTGAGCCCTATCGCCAGGTGGCGATCCTGTCCCGGTCCCTGACCCGATCTGGGCTCACCATGGCATCCGGTGGTGGACCAGGGGCGATGGAGGCCACCCATCTCGGAGCCTGGATGTCTTCGTTTGACGATGTCGATCTCGATCAGGCGTTGGCGGTCTTGTCACCACGACCAGCCGGTGCTGAGCCGGGGCGCGAATATGCCGACCCCGACTGGCTGCACCGAGCCCTCCAGGTCACCGCAAGGTGGCCGCTCCCCGACGATCATCCCGACTCGCTCGGGATCCCCACCTGGACCTATGGCCATGAACCACCGGCCGCGTTTGCCACCATGGTCGCCAAGTATTTCGCCAATTCGGTTCGTGAAGAAGGGGTGCTGGCGATCGCCACCAACGGCGTGGTGTTTACACCGGGTAGCGCAGGAACGGTCCAGGAGATCTTCCAGGATGGGTGCCAGAACCATTACGCCAGCTGGGGCCCACCGGCTCCGATGATCTTGTTGGGGGTCGACTATTGGACGTCGACGGTGCCGGTGTGGCCGGTTTTGGAACGTCTCTCCGATGGTCGCGACTATGGCTCACTGTTGACGATTACCGATGATCCCGACGAGGCCATCGAGATCATCACCGCCCACCGATCAGGCGAAGTGTCTTAGAACCCTGCCGATCGCAGGAGTCGCCGAATCCGCTGAACGCTGACCGGCCCGGTCACCCCGACCGGCTGGGCGAACACGCTCATCCGGAGCTCTTCGACCATCCAGACGATGGTGACAAGTTCTGGGGTCAGCCGATCAGCTGATTGAACCGCAGCGGTCACCTCACGTTCGATCGGTCGAACCTCAGCCAGGCGCATACGATCCCGAGCGAGATCGCCGCGGAGATGGTCGAGGCGGTACTCGATGCCGCGCACATAGCGGTGGAGGTCAGGCAACCGATCAAGACCGGAGCGGCGCACAAAGCCTGGGGCGATCAGGCGAGCGAGATGGGTTCGAGCATCGGCCACCGTGGGGGCGGCAGCGTCGGCGACAAGGGCATCGAGGCGAGCGGTCACCCGACGAGATGCTGCCAAGATGTCGGCTGATACCGCGAGAGCATCGCCGGCGAGGTCATCGGCATCAGCGCGCACCGCATCAGCGATCTGCTCGAAGGCCGCCTCATCCCAGGGGATCACATAGCGCGATCGGATCGCATCGACAGCTGCCCAGATGGATTCGTCCACCAGTTCATCGAGGTCAACATCGCTGGCAGCGATCGCCAGCGATCCCGCCGAATCGAGACTCCGGCGAATCCGGGTTGGTGGTGGTCCAGCGGTCAAGATCAAGAGCCGTCGAACCCCGCCGACCATGGCACGTTCTTGAAGGTCTTGGTTGTCGACCACCCGCAGCGAAACCGAATCGCCCCGATCGACCAAGGTTGGATAGGCGACGACCGGCTGGCCAGTACCACCAGCGACCTCGACCGCGCGGTCGAGGGTGCCGAGATCCCATGAGGTGAGGTGTTGACGCTCGGTCACCGGCGCGGTGTCGGCGAGAGCCCGACGAGAACGTGGCGCTCCTCGCTCTTGGAGGGCAGCGAGATCGTCGCCAGCATCGATCACCTCACCATCGGGGCCAACCACGACGATATGGAGCCGAAGATGGGTGGAGAGCCGATCCGGGTCAAGATCGTCCGCAGCGATCGGTCGCCCGCTGACCGCGGTGAGTGCTTCAGCGAGGACACCATAAAACGATCCTTCGCCGGGCGCTGCTGTCTTAGCGATGTGGGCCAGGGCGGCATCGACCGTGTCAGCCATGGGGATCAGGTCTCGCCGGATCGCTTTGGGCAGCGAACGCACGAGCTCATCCACCAGTTCCCGGCGGTAGCCGGGGATCGACCAGTCCCAGCCGGTGGTGTCGACCTGGCTGATCCCGGCCACCGGAATGGTCACCGTCGCCCCATCGAGTGGGGTGCCGGGATCGAATCGGTAGGTGATCGGATAGGGGCCCCACGAGTCCGGATAGTCCGCCAGGGTGATGCCCTCTCGCCCAACCAGGAGGGCGGGGGTAAAGTCCAAGAGCTCGGGAGTATCAGCGCGAGCATCACGCCACCACCGGTTGAAGGCGACCATCGAGGTGATCCGGCGAGGCAGCCGCTGATCATAAAACTCATACACCGCGGCGTCATCGAGAAGATCACTGCGCCGAACCCGAGCTTCGAGGAGGCCGACCCGCTCAGCGAACCGGGCATTGCGTTCCATCACGTCGGGGCGGCGAATCCGATCGCCGAGATCGCCATCGACCAAGGCGAACCGGATGAAGAGTTCGCGAGCCAGTCGTTTGTCTACTCGGTCGAGCCCGATGGTGCGGCGCGACACGATCGGAAGCCCATAGAGGGTGACGGTTTCGGCGATCTTGGCCCGCCCTTCATCGGGATCCCACCACGGATCGCCGTACGACCGCTTGGTGAGATGGTCAGCGAGGTCTTCGGCCCATTCCGGCTGGATGGCCGCCACTCGATGGGCCCACAACTGGTTGGTTTCCACCAGTTCGGCGGCCATCACCCATTCGGGTTGCTGTTTGGCAACCGCCGAGCCTCGGCTGATCACAAACCGGGCATCGCGGGCTCCCTTATAGTCGCGGCCCTCATCGCGACGGCCCAGATGGGAGAGCAGTCCAGCCATCACCGCCCGATGGACATGGTCGGGATGAGCGCTAGCGCCGCCAGGTCGAATCCCAATCTGACCAGCGATGCGACGAAGCTGGCTGTAGAGATCACGCCACTCTCGCACCCGGAGATAGTGGAAGTATTCATCACGGCACATCCGCCGGAAGGCATTGCCCGACAGCTCTTTCTGGCGCTGCTGCAAATAATTCCAGACCTCGACCACGGTCATCAGGTCGGAGCCTTCAACGGCGAAACGTCGATGAAACTCGGCAGCTCGTTCGGGCTGATCCCGGGGACGTTCCCGGACATCTTGGATCGATAGCGCGCTGGCGATCACCAAGACCGGCGATCACCAAGACCTCTTTGACACTGCCCTGGCGGTCGGCTTCGATCACCATGCGACCGAGGCGAGGGTCGATCGGCAGCCGGGCGATCTTGCGGCCAATCGGGGTCAAGCGGCGCGGTGAACCGGTCCGTCCTGGTGCCAGGGCGCCGAGTTCGTCCAAAAGGAGATAGCCATCGCGAATCGAGGCCGAGTCGGGAGCCTCAACAAAGGGGAAGGCGGCCACATCACCAAGACCGATCGAGGTCATCTGCAAGATCACCGAAGCCAGATTGGTTCTCAGGATTTCGGGTTCGGTGAACTCGTCTCGGGCTGCATAGTCATCGGCGCTGTAGAGACGGATACAGATACCGGGAGCTACCCGGCCGCAGCGGCCAGCTCGCTGATCGGCGGAAGCTTGCGACACCGGTTCGATCGGGAGGCGCTGAACCTTGAGCCGTTTGGAATAGCGCGAGATGCGAGCGGTGCCAGCATCGATCACATAGCGCACGCCGGGCACGGTGATCGAGGTTTCGGCGATATTGGTCGACACGATCACCCGCCGTCCTCGATGAGGAGCGAAGATGCGGTGCTGTTCAGCCGCTGACAGGCGGGCGTAGAGGGGGACGACCTCGATCTCGCCTCGGAGCTGGGAGCGGCGACGCCGTAGCGCGTCGGCGGTGTCGTGGATCTCACGTTCACCGGAGAGAAAAACCAAGATGTCACCCGGCCCAGCCGATGAGAGTTCCTCGACCGCATCGATGACCGCGGCCACCTGGTCGCGCCGATCGCTCGGGTCATCATCGTTGTCGGCCCCATAGGGCCGGTACCTGATCTCGACCGGATAGGTGCGGCCCTCGACGACAAAGACCGGAGCTGGGGTGCCGTCGGGTTGGGCAAAGTGGGCGGCAAACCGATCGGTGTCGATCGTGGCTGAGGTGATGATCAGGTGGAGATCGGGTCGCCGGGCGAGGAGTTGGCGGAGATAGCCCAGCAAGAAGTCGATATTGAGGCTGCGTTCGTGGGCTTCATCGATGATGATCGTGTCGTACCGGCTCAGGTCCCGATCGCGTTGGAGCTCGTTGAGCAGGATCCCATCGGTCATCACCCGGATCACCGTCTGGTCGGCAACCCGGTCATCGAACCGGATCGTGTAGCCAACCCCATCACCGAGGGAGGTGCCCAGTTCATCGGCGACCCGTTGGGCGATGGTACGGGCCGCGACCCGGCGAGGCTGGGTGTGGCCGATCATGCCCTCGATCCCTCGTCCAGCATCGAGACAGATCTTGGGCAGCTGGGTTGACTTGCCCGATCCGGTTTCACCGGCGACCACCACCACCTGGTGCTCGGCGATCGCAGCGACCAGTTCGTCTCGCCAGTCGGTGATCGGGAGAGCCGCGGGATACTCGATCGGGCCGTCGGAGCGGATGCGGTCGATCAGCGATGATCGGGCCGCTTGCCGACGGTTGGGAGTATCTCGGTGTTGGCCCATCGCCCGATCACGGTAGCGGCGAGTGTTCGACCTCATCCCCACTGCCCGGGGTCCAGACAGCAATCAGCCCCAGCCGGCAATTCGACTGGGGCTGACCGAGTAGCAGTGGCGGCACCGAGCGATCGATGCTGAGTCTTACTTGGGAGGCATCCGAACGCCACCGTCAACGCGCACGACTTCGCCGTTGACATAGGGATTGGTGATGATGTCACCCACCATGAAGGCCAGCTCTTCGGCATAGCCGAGACGTTTGGGGAACAGGACCGACTTGCCGAGGTTGGCCTTGAAGGCTTCAGCCATCTCGCCCTCTCCATAGATCGGGGTATCGATCAGGCCGGGAGCCACCGTGTTGACCCGCACACCGACAGCCGACAGGTCCCGGGCGATCGGGAGGGTCATCCCGACGATGCCGCCCTTGGAGGCTGAATAGGCCGCTTGGCCGATCTGACCATCGAAGGCGGCGACCGAGGCCATATTGACGATCACACCACGCTGACCATCCTCGGTGAGGGGGTCGGTTTTGGCCATCGCTGCCGCCGACAGGCGCAACATATTGAAGCTGCCGAGCAGATTGATCCGGATCACCGCCTCGAAGGTCTCTTGGGGCATCGGCTCGTTGTTACGGTCGATCGTGCGAGCTGCCCAACCGAACCCGGCAGAGTTCACCAAGACCCGCAACGGTCCCAGCTCCGAAGCGGTGGCCACCGCGGCAGCACCGTCATCAGCACTGGTCACATCGCAGTGGACGAAGCGGCCGTCGATCTCAGCAGCCACTGCAGTGCCACGCTCATCGTTGAGGTCGGCGATCACCACCCGGGCACCGAGAGCGGCGAGCTGGCGAGCGGACGCTTCACCGATACCGGAGGCTCCTCCGGTCACGATGGCAGACGCACCTTCGAGGTTGAGACGAGGCATCACGAGATCCTTTCGATGATCGTGGCGTTGGCGAGCCCTCCGCCTTCGCACATCGTTTGTAGACCGTAGCGGGTGCCGGTGCGCTCAAGTTCGTTGAGCAAGGTGGTCATCAGTCTCACCCCAGACGCGCCCAGGGGGTGGCCAAGTGCGATCGCTCCCCCATTGACATTGACCTTGGACATGTCGGCATCGAAGGTGTGCTGCCAGGCCAAGACCACCGGGGCGAAGGCCTCGTTGACCTCGAAGAGATCGATCTCGTCGATGGTCATCCCGGCCCGTTCGAGCACCTTGGCGGTGGCGGGCATCGGACCGGTGAGCATGGTGACCGGATCAGCGCCGACGACTGCGAATTCGTGGAGTCGAGCCCGAGGGGTATAGCCCAGGTCGCGGGCGGTGTCGTCGCCCATAATCAAGATCGCTCCAGCGCCATCGGTGATCTGAGACGAATTGCCGGCGGTGATCATGCCATCGTCGGTGAAGGCCGGCTTGAGACCACCCAAGATCTCGACCGTGGTGCCCTCTCGGATGCCCTCATCGGCGGTCATCATGATGGTGTCGCCGTCAACGGTCACCGGGACCGGCACGATCTCATTATCGAAGCGGCCTTCAGCGGTGGCGAGCGCGGCCCGGCGATGGCTCTCGGTGCTGAAGGTGTCGAGATCGGCTCGGGTGAGGCCGTAGCGCTCAGCGATCATTTCGGCCCCAATCCCCTGCGGGGGCAAACCGGTATCGGCGTAGCGGTCCATCATCTGTTGGGAGAAGGGGAAGCCGAGATCCTTCACCAGCGAGGCTCCCATCGGGGTACGAGTCATCGCCTCCACCCCGGCAGCGACCACGATGTCGTAGGCCCCAGCCATCACCCCTTGGGCGGCGAAATGGATCGCTTGCTGACTTGATCCGCATTGGCGATCCACGGTGGTAGCCGGCACGCGTTCGGGCCAGCCAGCAGCCAAGACAGCGTTGCGGCCGATATTGAGTGACTGTTCACCAACCTGGCTGACACACCCCATGATCACATCGTCGACCAGGGCTGGATCGAGATGGTTGCGTTCGACCAACGCGTTCAAGACGTGGGCAGCCAGGTCAGCTGGATGCCAGTCTTTGAGGAGTCCGTTCCGACGACCGCCAGGAGTGCGGACAGCGTCGACGATGACAGCGTGACGAGGGGGACGGGTCATGAGGGTTCCTCTCCGAGAGTGCGATAGGGAATGTCTGGATAGCGATCGGGTGACCGGGAGCGCCGGTCCGCCGGTCTGATCAGTTGGTGCCGCCGGCCACACAGACACCCATCGCCTGGGTCAGCGCGGCATCAAACCCGTCTGGTCCGGTGCCGGTCAAGCCGGCCACCGTGAGGTCACGAACATCAAAACCGGCTTCAACGAGGGCATCGAACAGACAGTTGGCCTGTTCGATGGTGGCCCCTTCAGAAACCATCCCCGACACGACATCGGCGCGGAACTGATCGGTCATCGGCACGTCAACATCAGCTGATGGATCGATGCACGGTCCGAGGGTTTCAACCCCCGCGGGAATGTCCATGATCACCAGGGGATCATCCTCGAGGGCGGCGACCTGATAAGGGTTGAGGTCTGACGCGATCACGGCATCAATCCAGCATTCGATTTCGCCCCGGGTGAGGAGTCCGCCAGAGTCGTCCACGATCACATCGACCATGGCATCTCGCGATCCGGACAGCGTTTCCGTCATCGGGTTTGCTTCGGTTGTCGGGCTTGCTTCGGTTGTCGCCGATACCTCTGTTATTGATGGCTCTGGCGCCGAGGATGCCGACCCCGATGGGTCCGCCGGATCAGATGATGAGCACCCACCGACGGCGGTGAGCGCCAACGCTAGAGGCGCGAGGATGCGGGTAAACGTGAGATGACCGTTGGTTATCGAGAGGTTCATGTCGTTACTCCTTGACGCTAGGACGTCGATCAGCCCATGGTTGGGCGGCTTCGAGTTGGCTGGCAATCCGGATCAGGAGATCTTCACGCCCATAGGCAGCTACCAATTGCACCCCGATCGGGAGTCCGTCAGCGTTCCAGTGCAGGGGCAAATTGATCGCTGGCTGGCCGGTGACATTAAAGGGTGGAGTGAAGGATGCAAACTCGGCGGCTCGGAGCATGCCCGCTTGGGGATTGTCGGGTGGGCTGTCGTGGTCGCCGATCTTGACTGGCGGCTCAGCGAGGGTTGGGGCCAACAAGAGATCCCAGCCATCGGCCCACCACTGTTGAGTCTGACGCCGGAAGTCGATGACCTGGGTGACCGCCCGGGCATAGTCGACTCCGGTGAACATCGCAGCCCCTTGAGCCTGCACCCAGTTGACCGGCTCAACCTCAGCCTCGGTGAGGGGCCGTCCAAGCATCTCGCCGTAGCGCTCCAGACCGAGTGCTGCCCCGACCGCCCACAAGACCAAGAACTGGAAGACCAGCGAATCGTCATTGAGGCTCTCGGGATACTCAAATTCGACCTGATGGCCGAGCGATTCGCACAGGGTGGCCACCGAACGCACAGCGGTGACACAGTCAGCGTGGAGGTTGCCTCCGTGAGGATGGACATCGAGCACCCCGATGCGCAGACGGCCCGGATCAGCTCCCACTTCATCGAGATAGGGCCGGGCCGGCGGAGGGGCGATCATGGTGTCCCCAACTCCCGGACCGTGAACCGCGTCGAGCAGGCGGGCGGTATCGCGCACCGTTCGGGTGACCCCGAGCTCAACCACCAGGCCAGCTTCATCGCGCAGGGGCCCCAACGAGGCACGACCCTGAGATGGCTTGAGTCCGACCAGGCCACAACACGACGATGGAATCCGGATCGATCCACCACCGTCGGATGCATGGGCAACCGGCACCATGCCCGCTGCCACCGCCGCGGCAGCTCCCCCACTTGAACCGCCACAGGTGCGGCTGAGATCCCACGGATTGCGGGTCGGTCCGTAGGCAAATGGTTCGGTGACCGGCAAGGTGCCGAGTTCGGGGCTATTGGTTCGCCCGAGGGTGACCAGTCCAGCTTGGCGGAAGCGGGACACCAGGGTGCTGTCCCTCGACGCCACCGGCATGGCCTCCTTGAGGGCCCGGTTGCCGTTGGTCATCGCCTGACCGGCGTATTCAGCCCACAAATCCTTGAGAAGGAAGGGCACCCCTCGGAAGGGCCCATGGGGGAGATCACCGCTGGCAGCGACCTCGCGAGCGTGGTCGAACCAGCGCATGATGACAGCGTTCAGCGGACCATCAAGTGCCTCGATTCGGGTGATCGCTGCCTCAACCAATTCGGTGGGATGGACCTCACCAGAGGCGATGAGGTCGGCTTGGGCGGTGGCATCAAGCCACCGGGTGTCATCGGAAAGAGTTCCCATTAACTGGTTCTATCACCTCCCGACACCGGTGAGGAGATAGACCGCGAAGGTGGCCAGCCAATGATCGCCAGCCCAATCACCCGATCCGACCTCGGCAAGTCCAGCACTGGCATGCCGTTCGGCAGCATCGAGGAGGAGGTCGCCGCGATCATCGGTCATCACCTCAGCGAGTGAGGTCATGGTCCAGGCTCGGGACAGGTTGAGCCCGGCCAGGTGAACGAGATGGCCATCGGATTGGTCGGCCACGGTCAGTGGCGTGCTGAGCGTGCCAAGTGAGCCGTGCGACCAGGCGGGAGCAAAGCGGTCGAGCCAGGTGGCCAGTTCATCCGGCGACAGGATTCGTCTCAAGAGATCGATCTCGTTCAGACCGCTGGAAAAGAAGTCGGTGGCGCTGGGCTCATAATTAAAGGGATAGTCACGGTCGTTCCCGTACCACTCGACCGCTCGCTCGTGGACCCGCTCGGCCAGCCGGTCATGGTTGAGCACCACTGCAGCGTCGAGAAACTGAGCGAGAGCAAATCCCGAGTCGGTGTGGATGCCGGTGCGCACCGGACGATCGATCCGGTCGAGATAGGCCAGTGCAGCATCGATAACCACCTCGGTAAGCGGCGACAATCGCTCCGCCCAACGGCGGGCATCGGGATCGTCCCAGGCAGCGAGTTCAGCGGCCAGACGCAACACCCACGCCCATCCATAGGGGCGTTCGAAGGTGGGATGCTCAATGAGATAGTCAGCTTCACGTCTCAGACCATCGGGATCGAATCGCTGATCGAGGGTGGAACGAATCGAGGGATCATCCACCGCGCCAACCGCCAACAGGCGCACCAAGAGCCAATGACTGTGGACTGCCGAGTGCCAGTCGAAGCACCCTGAGAACACCGGGTGATACTGGCGATGGGGCTGGCCGTCACGATCGGAGTTCCAGATGTGTTGAGGGGCGTGAGGGTAGTCGCGCCCGATCCCGTCGAGGGCGAGTTGAGCAAAGTGGATCACCTGGTCATCCTGTCAGGATCATCGATCAAAACAGCGACGACGACGCCGCTATCGCCCATCCGAATCATCCTCCGATCCGGGCTCAAGATCAGCAAGTCGGGGCCGCTCTCACTCCCGATCGCTCCCCGGTACGACCAAGATCGCCGAGTCAACTTGACACAGCTATCACGAACACGCTCTGATCATGAAGGTTCGTCATTCAACACCAAATCCCGTGAACAGCGTGACCACCTGATTGTTATCGCTCTCAGCAACTGCTTTGGTGTTGACTTACGAACTGTTAAGCGGACTAGCGTAGAAACATCTACATATTCGGGGCGGCACCTGTCGTCTCGGCACCCATTGGGGAGATACACATGACCAAACGAATACTTGGAATCGCCACTGCATTGGCGTTGACGTTGGCCGCATGCGGTTCCAGCGACGACAAGGGCAGCGACGACACCTCCGCAAGCAGTGAGGCCAGCGCCTCGGCAAGCGAAACCACCGAAGCCCCATCTTCGGATGACGAGGGTTCGACGAGCGAAGCTACCGACGACGACTCCTCGAGCGAAGCCACCGACGACACCGGTTCTGGTGAGCCGGTGAAGGCAGCGTGGATCTTTGTCGGCCCGATCAACGACGGTGGCTGGACCACCGCCCACAACGAGGGCCGTTTGACGGTTGAGGAGAACCTTGGCGACAAGGTCATCACCACCTATAAGGAAAACGTCCCTGAAGGACCCGAGGTTGCCCAGGTCATCGAAGACTTGGTCAAGGACGGCAACAAGATCATCTTTGCTGCTTCGTTCGGTTATGGCGATGCCATGATCGCGGCTGCTGAGAAGTACCCCGATGTCAAGTTTGAGTGGGCCACCGGTTTTGGTGACACCCCCGACAACTTCTCGACCTACTTCGGTGCTGGCGAAGAGTCCCTCTACCTCACCGGTATGGCTGCTGGTGCCGTGACCAAGTCGAATATCGTCGGCTTCGTGGCGCCCTTCCCGATCCCTGAGGTCATCCGCCACATCAACGCCTATGAGCTCGGTATGCAGCGCGTGAACCCCGATGCCCAGCTCCGGGTCATCTGGGTCAACAGCTGGTTCGATCCGGCCAAGGAGCGCCAAGCTGCTGAGTCGCTGATCTCCAGTGGCGCCGATGTCATCGCTAACGGTGGCGACAGCCCCGCTCCCGGTGAAGCCGCCAAGGCTGCCGGCGTGAAGTGGACTGGATACGACTCCGACCAGAGCCAGAACTTCCCCGAGATTTGGCTGACCGCGGCTGTCTATGACTGGGGCCCGTACTACACCAGCCAGGTTGAAGCCGTCATGAACGGCACCTGGGAGAAGGACGACTACTACGGGAATATGTCCGACGGCTTCACCGACATCGCTCCGATGGGTAAGTCGGTTCCCGCCGAAGCACAAGAAGAGATCAACAAGGTTCGCCAAGAGATCATCGACGGCACCTTTGACATCTTCTCCGGCCCGATCTATGACCAGTCGGGTACCGAGCGCGTCGCCGAAGGCGAAGCCATGGACTTCGGTACTCAGATGTCGATTGATTGGTTCGTCCAAGGCGTCGACGGCGACGCAAGCGGCGGCTGAGATACTCCAATGGCCATCGATGAGGTCATGACGACTGCCAGTGATCTGGCGGTCGTCATGACCGGGGTCACGAAACGCTTTCCGGGCGGCGTCATCGCTAACGAGGACGTCAATCTCGAACTGCGCAAGGGCGAAGTCCACGCCCTGCTCGGCGAGAACGGAGCCGGAAAGTCCACACTGTCTAACGTTCTGATTGGGTTGTATCGGCCCGATGAAGGCCACATTTCGATTGACGGCGTGCCGGTTGATATCTCATCACCACGGCATGCGATCGATCTGGGGATCGGGATGGTGCACCAGCACTTCCGCCTGGTCCGGCCGTTCACCGTCGCTGAAAACGTCGCCCTCGGAATGCCAGGCCGCTATAACCAGCGCGAAGCAGAAGAGTGGGTTCGCGAACTTGGCGAACGCCATGGGATGCCGGTTGATCCGGGAGCCCGCATTTGGCAGCTCTCGGTTGGAGAACAGCAACGGGTTGAGATTCTTAAGGCCCTCTCACGAGAAGCCAAGGTCTTGATCCTTGACGAACCAACCGCAGTGTTGACCCCTCAAGAGTCTGAGGTCTTGTTCGACAATATTCGAGCGATGACCGCTGAAGGCCGAACGGTGGTCTTTATCTCTCACAAACTGGACGAAGTTGCGGCCGTCGCCGACCGATGCACGGTGTTGCGCGACGGCCGTAGCGAAGGCACCGTCGATGTCGCTGGGGCAACCACCCGCGACCTGGCTCGCCTCATGGTGGGCCGCGACGTGGTCTTTCATGCTGACGACACCAGCGATCGAGCTGAGATCGACCACGATCGTGTGGTTCTCTCGGTGAAGGATGCTCACTGCTTGAACGATCGTGGCCAGAAGGCCCTCCACGGGGTCAGCCTCGATGTTCATGCCGGTGAGATTGTCGCTGTCTGCGGTGTTGCCGGCAATGGTCAGCGGATGCTGGCCGAGGTCATCACCGGTATGCGACACCGCACCCAAGGTGAAGTGATCGTCGATGGTAAGCCGATCAAGGGACGCGACTCCCGTGATTCGATCGCCAACGGTGTGGCCTATATCCCTCAAGACCGACTGGGGAAGGGTTTGGCCCCGTCGATCTCGATCGAAGAGAACCTGGTGCTCAAGTCGTATCGGCAGTCACCGGTCTCTCGGGGCCCGTTCTTAAACCGGTCCACTATTCGCACCGGCGCCAACAACGCCATCGAGAACTTTGGCATCAAGTGCCCCGGTCCCACCACACCAACCCGTCTTCTGTCGGGCGGCAATGTCCAAAAGGTCTTGATCGCTCGCGAATTTGCTAATGATCCGGTCGTTCTGATCGCTGCATCGCCCACCCGGGGCCTCGATGTGGGGGCGATCGAAACGGTCCGGGCCCACCTGCTCCAGGCCGCTCGTGACGGTGTCGGGGTCCTCCTGATCACCGAAGAACTCGACGAAGCCCTCGCCCTCGCCGACCGCATCGCGGTCATGTTCGATGGCAATATTGTTGGGCTGGTCGATCGCGACGAGGCCAACGTGACCGAGATCGGTCTCATGATGGGCGGTCATCAACAAGAAGAGGTCGCCTCATGATTCGCCTCGAAAAGCGTCTGACTCTGCCCCGGTGGATCAACTGGGCCGTGCCGATTGGATCGATCTTTGCTGCCCTCGTGGCCGGGTCATTCCTGATCGGCGCCAGTGGTAACTCACCGCTGGACACCTATGCCAAGATCATCGATCGGGCGTTCACTTCGACCGGTGCCCTGTCGGGCACCCTGGTCGCGGCAACGCCCTTGCTGTTCACCGGTTTGGCAGCGGCTGCTGCATTCCGGATGGGCATCTTCAATATCGGTGGTGAAGGCCAGTTCATTGTCGGAACGATCGCTGCGGCAGCGGTTGGCTTGGCCACCGGGTCGTGGGGATTGGTTTCGATCCCCCTGATGATCATCGCCGGCGCACTTGCTGGTGCTGTTTGGGCTGGCATCGTCGGCGTCCTGCGGGCATGGTTGAACACCAACGAGATCATCACCTCATTGATGCTCAACTATGTGGCCATCAATATTGGCTACTACCTGATCTTCAACTCCCGTTCCTATTGGCGTCTGCTGACCGGCACCGGCGCGGTCTTCCCCCAGGGCCGCACCATAGATGAAGCCGGTTGGTGGCCACCCTTCAATCTTGGCTTTGTCAGTGTCCCGTTCGGCTTCATAGTCGGGATCGTGGTCGCTGTTGGCCTGTGGGTGATGTACCGCTCAACCCGGTTCGGGTTTGAGATCAAGGTGATCGCTGACTCTCCGCCAACCGCGCTCTATGCCGGTATGAAGACCAAGCGCACGATCCTGTCGGTGATGGCCCTCTCGGGCGCCATGGCCGGTATCGGTGGCGCGAGCAATATTGGCGACTTCAGCCATGTGCTCGACCCCAAGGGTCTGGCCCAGACCGGGTATGGCTATGCCGGCATCGTGATCGCTGCTCTGGCTCGCCTGAACCCGATCGCCATCGTCTTCGTCTCGGTCCTGATGGGTGGGCTCAGCAATGCTGGCCGAGCCCTTCAAGGTCCGGAGTTCCCAGCTGGTCTGGTTGGAACCCTGCAGGGTCTCTTGCTCTTCTTCGCCCTCGGTGGCGAAATCCTGGCTCGTTATCGAATTCGCCGTAATCGCGGTGTGGATGTGGCGGTGGCCTCATGAATCTCGCTCTCTTGATCCCAGCCATCGCCACGGCAGCGCCGACCAGCGATGGTTCTATCAACACCAGCCTCCTGGTGGTCATCATCGCCTCGGCGGTCTACTACGGGACTCCCCTGTTCTATACCGCTCTGGGTGAGTTGATCACCGAGCGCGGTGGGGTTCTCAACCTCGGCGCTGAGGGCATGATGCTCCTCGGAGCGGTCACCGCCTCGGTGATCTCGGCTCGGATGGGCGGACCGGGGTGGCTGGTCTTGCTTGTCGCCGTTCTGGCGGCCATGGTGGCCGGTGGATTGGGTGCACTTATTCATGCCTTTGCGGTGATCACCTTGAGGGTGAACCAGACCGTGTCTGGTTTGGCCCTCACGATCTTGGCTGGTGCAGCTGGTTTGTCGTCCTATCTGGCAAGCATCTGGAAGCTCACCGACCCGGTCCCCCACCAGTTCACCAAGCTCAACCTGTTCGGGCTTGGTGATGCGCCGATCGTCGGCCCGGTCCTGTTCAACCACACCTTGTTGACCTATGTGTCGTGGGTCTTGGTCTTCGTTTCCGGTTGGTATATCTTCCGGAGCCGGCCTGGTCTCCACCTGCGGGCGGTCGGTGAATCACCCGAGACCGCCGACGCGATGGGTATCAATGTGATCGCCTACCGCTATGTCCACACCGTGGTTGGCGGTATGTTTGCCGGTATCGGTGGCGTCTGCTTCTCCCTGGCGATCGTTCCGACCTGGACCGACGGTATGACCGCCGGACGAGGATGGATCGCAATCGCTCTGGTGATCTTCGGCTTCTGGCGGCCTGGTCTGACCTTGCTGGGTGCCTACCTGTTTGGTGCCCTGTCGAGTCTCAGCTTTATTCTCCAGGGTCGTGGTGTGGGCATCGCCCCCCAGATCCTTGACTCGCTCCCCTACCTCATGACGATCGTCGTCTTGGTGCTCGTCTCCGGTGGGTGGGCAAAACGACGCCTTGGCGCTCCAGCAGCGCTGGGCATCCCCTACGAACGAGAGGAACGCTAGATCGCTATGGCTCGTCCCCCGGTTTCACTCCGAGCTCTTGCAGCCGCCCGAGGGGATGAGCCAGCCGATCTTGTCCTGACCGGTGGGTCGGTGTTCGCACCGGCCACCCGGGAATGGGTTCGTACCGATCTCGCCATCGCCGAC
>PDWJ01003141.1_pt1 | contig 16181 bp, 9 predicted proteins | sample 1430881 | NCBI WGS metagenome assembly PDWJ01 (sample SAMN01162460, study PRJNA174530) | Oral metagenome, whole genome shotgun sequencing project. | biome: Marine environment; feature: Marine mammal; material: Swab sample of the gingival sulcus; isolation source: swab sample of gingival sulcus... | reverse complement strand
TCGGTTGCTTGCTACCAGCAGGCGCCCTCCTCGCTCCTACGCCGTGATTCCGCATCCTTCGCGCAGCTCGGTCCGGTAAGCTGATCAGCGCTCTAGCGGAGCTCGAGGAGGGTCACGGCGTCGCCGCCTTCTTCGGGATCGGCCTCGCGGGTGTCGGCTATCACCGGCGAGCGTTGGACGTGCTCGCGGATCGCGCTTCTGAGCGCGCCGGTGCCCCGTCCGTGGAGCGCGTAGACGTTGTCGCGGCCCTCGAGGAGCGCCTGATCGAGGAAGGCGTCGAGCTCACGCAGGGCCTCGTCGACACGCTTGCCGCGGAGGTCGAGGGTGTTGTCGACGGTGCGCCCTTGCGTCGGAACGACCTTTGGGCCGTCGAGCCGTGGATCGCCGCCACGACGCTTCGTGGTCCCGGCGCGCTTCAGCGCACGCGCCCTGGTATCGGTCGGGACCTTCAGCTCGTCGACCGAGACCAGGGTACGCATCCCGCCAAAGCGGACCTCCACCCGGCCCTTACGCGGCGCGCTCAGCACCTCGGCGCTCCCGCCGAGGCGCGTCACGTAGACCTCAGACCCCGGGCTCAGATCCTCGATGGCCAGGGGCTTGGTCTCCGGTGGCTCTGGGCGCGGCTCGTGGCTGCCGATCGCTCGCGCGGCGCCGCTGACCTGCCGATCGAGCTGACGCAGCTTCTCTTCGTCGAGCTTGCCCTCGCGCAGAGCTTTGCGCGCCCGCGACAAGTCGACGCGCGCGCTCTTCAGCTCCGCCAGCGCCTCGCCGTGGCCGCGTCCCAGGGCACGCTGGCCTTGCTCCTTCAGCTCCGCCAGCTTGCGCCGGTGGCGCCGCTCCAGCTCGTCGGCCTGGGCTCGCGCCTTGCGCGCCTCGTCTTGCTCGGCCAGCAGCTTGCTGCGCTGATCGGCCAGGTCTTTGAGCAGGGCTGAGAGCTCGTTTTCGGCGTGCTCGAGCAGGCTCTCGGCGCGCTGCGCCACCCGCTCGGCGAGGCCGAGCTTGCGCGCCACGGGCAGCGCGAAGGACGTCCCCGGCGTGCCGATGTGTAGCGTGAAGGTCGGCTGCATCTGCTCGAGATCGAAGCCGACGTTGGCGTTGACGAAGCGATGATCGTGAGTCGGCAGCGCCTTCAGCCCCTCATAGTGGGTCGTCACCAGGAGCTGGCCTGTCCGATTCACCAGCTCCTCGAGCAGCGCCCGCGCCAACCCTTCGCCCTGCCGCGGGTCCGTGCCGGTGACGATCTCATCGATCAGCACCAGCGAGCGCTGGGGTGCCCTCCTTCGAGGCGAGCTCGGCTGCTCGATCGTCGTCGTGACCTCGTCACGTTCGAGCAGCGAGAGGAAGTCCAGCAGCTGCTTGAGGTGGGCGGTGAAGGTGGAGAGGTTCTGTTCGAGGCTCTGGGCGTCACCGATCTCGGCCAGCACGCGGCGGTAGATTGGGATCTCGCTGTCTGGATCCACCGGCAGCAGGAGCCCCCCGCGGACCATCAGCGCGCAGAGCCCGGCAGTCTTGAGGCAGACGGTCTTGCCGCCGGCGTTGGGCCCCGAGATCAAGAGCCCCTTGCCGCGCTCGAGGTGGATGTCGTTGGCCACGACCTCAACGCCCGCCAAGGCGAGGAGCGGGTGGCGCGCCCCGCGTAGGCGCAGGTCGCCGCGCTCGCTGAGCCGTGGGCGCGTCGCGTCGAGGTCTACGGCCAGCCGCGCCCGGGCGTCGATCAGGTCGAGGTCGAGGCCGACCTCGAGGTTCGTCGCGATGGTCTCGGTCTCCTCCGCCACCAGCTGCGAGAGCTCGCTGAGGATCCGCGCCTCCTCGCGGTAGACCGCCATCTGCGCGACCTTGAGTTGATTGTTCAGGCCGATCACCTGCCGCGGCTCAACAAAGACCGTCGCGCCGGAGGATGACGAGCCGTGGACGATCCCCTCTACCGCGCCGCCGGCGTCGGCGCGCACGGGCAGCACGAAGCGGTTCTCCCGCTCGGTGAAGAAGCGGTCCTGGAGGTGCTTGGCGATCGTCGGCACGTCCATCAGCCGCTTCATCTCCTTGGTCAGCTGGCGATGGAGATCGGCGGTGCGTCGCCGCAGGTCGTAGAGCTCGCTGCTGGCGTTGTCGTAGAGCTCGCCGTCGGGGCCGAAGCAGTCGTCGATCGCACCCCAGATACTCTCCAGATCGATGATCCCGGCGGCGTCTTTGGCTAGCCGTGGTGCCCGCTCCCCCTGCGCGCGGAGGAAGCGTGCCAGCCGGTCGAGGCTGCGCAGCGTCTCGGCGATCGAGAGCAGCGTCGGGGCCGCGAGGACGCCCTCCTTCTCGAGTCGCTTGAGCGCGGCGCGAAGATCGTGGACCTCGCCGAAGGGTGGTGGCTCGCGTCGCGCATGCAGGTCGCGAGCCTCCACGACCCGGTCGAGGAGGGCCTCCAGCGTCGCCACGTTCTCTGTCAGCGCGAGCTCTCGCGCCTCCGCCTGGGCGCGTTGGCTGTGGGAGCGCCGAGCGAGCTGTTCTTTCAGCTCTGACCAGCCCAGCTCCGACCGGGTGCGGCGCTCTATCTCTGCCTGGTGGTCCATGGCGGTCGGGTGATGGCTCGCGAGGGAGCGCCTGTCAAGGGCTGCGACGCTGGACTAAAGGGGGGGCTCCGCTCCTGAGCAGCTTGCCGATGCCCTCGATGAGCCGTGGGAAATCCGTCTGTCCTGCGCTGTGGTCTTGGCGCAGGTGGCCGCGCTGATCATAAAGCAGCGTCCGTGGTACGCGCTTGGTCAGCCCCAACGCTCCCACCAGGCGGAGATCCTCCGGATCCGCGATGCCCACGGGGAAGCGCAGCCCGACGAAGTCGACGTAGGTCTTGACGAGCGCGCGGCCCCGTCGCTGCAGCGCGACGCCGACGACCACCACGCCTTTTCCCGCGTAGCGTGCGGCGATCTGGTTGAAGCGCGAGGTCTCGGCCTGGGCCCGAAGTGACCAGGTGGTGAACAAGGTTAGGACCACGACCTGCTTGCGCAGCGCTCCCAGGGCGAGGGTCCCTCCGCCAAGCCGTGAGACCGTCAGCTCGAGCCGGCTCGTGCTAGCGGGGCGCAGGGTCGGCGCCTGAGCCTTTGTCGTGCCACAGGCCCCCCAGAGCTGCGCGATCGCGAACAAGACAAGCGAGGTGATTGGCGATGGGACCCTCCAGTAGCGCATCGCGGCTCAACGACCCCGACGGCGGCGCCTGCGCCTTTTCTTCGGCAGGCGTCGCTTCGCCTTGGCGGCCTTGCGCCTCAGGCGCCGCCCGGTGCGGCTGAGCCGCAGCTCCTTGGGTAGGGGCTTTCCCCGCCGGGTCAGCGACTCGATCCGCTCGAGGCGCTCGAGCTCGATGGCCTTCTTGAAGAGGTGCAGCGCGTCCCAGTAGCGCTTGCGCTTGAAGGCCAGCTCTCCGAGAAACTCGTGGGCTCGGATGCTCTTCGGGTTGGCCCTCAGCGCGGCCTTGCCCTCCTTGATCGCCGCGACGTAGCGTCGTCGCTTCAGGTTTTTTTGGGCCTCCTTGAGGTGGATAGAGGCTAGCAGTCGCCGCGCCTGCGCGTTCTCCGGAGCGACCGCGAGGCAGGTCGACAGCCGCGCGATCGCCTGACGCGTCGTGTGGCGCCGCCGCAGCTGGCGTCGGGCCTTCTTCACCCGGCGCGCGCAGAAGCGCGTGCGAAAGGCCTCGACCTTCGGGTGGTAGGGGTGGTCGCGCTCGATCTTACGGAGCAGGTCTCTCACGTTGTCGCCCCGAGGCCGGGTGTAGCGGTGGCCGTCGGCGGCGCGCTTGGCCCACTCGAGGTGCAGCTTCACCTCGGCCGCCGTCAGCTTTTTTCGCCTCGGTCTTGGCTTTCTTGCCTTATTGGCCTTCTTCGGCCTCTTTCTTGGGGGCCTTTTTTTCGCTCGATAGGCGTGGAGATCGGGCGCGAGAGTGTTGGTGCCTGGTGCTGGCAGCTGTACCGCCTGCGAGCGTCCGCTCTGCCACCACCAGAAGCTCAAGCCTGCGCCGCCGAGCAGGAGGATCACCAACAGCACGATCCCGAGGGGGGGGCTGCGGCGCTCCAGTGTCGGGGTCTCGGGGTAGGCTGTGGCGTCGAAGGGGTTGGCGCCGGGGGTGGTCGTTGGACCGAGCGGACGGGCTGGCTTGGCGCCGCCGCTGGGGATCGCCTCATCGAGGGGATGGCGACCGCTGGGCGTGGTGGCGGGGCGCTCATCAGCTGGGGTGGCCAGCTGCTGGGCCGGCCCGACGTCGGGGACGGAGGTGTCTGTCAGACTGGCGGGTGCGCGATGCGGTCCCGTGGCGCTGAGCGTCGCATGAGAGAGCGCGTCGCGCAGCTCCTCCATCGTCTGGAAGCGCTGCCTGGGATCGCGCTCGAGGCCCCGCAGCAGCGTGTCCTCGAGCTCTCGAGCGAGATCCGGGCGGTAGCGAGAGGGCTTGATTGGCGGCTCGGTGGCCTTCTTGTTGAGCAGGGCCATCAGGGTTGGGCCCTCGTGGGGCAGCCGCCCCGTGATCATCTCAAAGACCATCGCCGCTGTCGCGTAGACGTCGATCCGACGGTCGACCGACTGACCCGCCGCTTGCTCCGGTGCCATGTACTCGGGGGTGCCCATCGCCATCCCCGGCGTTGTCAGCCGAGCGTCGCCCCGGCGGACGGTCTCGAGGTTGATCGCCACGCCAAAGTCGAGGATCTTGACGAAGTCGGGTCTGCCGTCCTTCTCGATCAGGAAGACATTCTCTGGCTTCAGGTCTCGATGGACGATCCCCGCCTCGTGGGCCGCGTGAAGGGCCTCGCAGATCTGCAGGGTGATCTGCAGGCTGCGGTCGATAGGCAGCCTGCGCGTCTCGGCCATCACCTGGGCGAGATCTTCCCCGGCGAGATACTCCATCACGAAGTAGACCCGGCCGTCGACCGTGGTGCCGAAGTCGGTGACCTCGATGATGTTCGGGTGGCCGATCTCGGCGGCGGCGCGGGCCTCCTGCCGGAAGCGCTTCACCAGCTCTGTGTCGTTGCTGTAGGCCGCGTGGAGCACCTTTACCGCTACCTGGCGGCCGATGTCGATGTGCTTGGCCAGGTAGACAGCGCCCATCCCACCCTCACCGATCCGTCGCTGGATCCGGTAGCGGTGGCCGATGGTTTGTCCGGCGAGGTTGTCGCTCGCGATCTCGTCGTCGCTGATCGCCTCGGTGTCGATGGAGGTGAGATCCATCTCCGTGTCGGCGCCGAGGGTCAGCGCCGCTTGTTGTCTTTCGACCTCGATGGTCGCGGCTTTGCCGGCCTTGGAGACCTGCTCGGCTCTCGCCAGCAGCCGGCGACTCTCGTGCCGCGCGTGGACCACCTCGTCGCCGTAGATCTGGCTGAGAAGGTCGGCCACCGAGGCTCCGTCGAAGCTCGGCTCCCGGGAGACCAGCGCGCTGGCCAGGTCGGCTCGCAGCTCTTCGACGTTGGCCTGCCGATCCGCGGGCTTGGGGGCGAGCGCGCGCATCACCAGGGTGTCGAGCTCGTCGTCGAGGTCTGGGTTGTAGGCCGAGGGCCGCAGCGTCGCTGCTTGGAGCGCAGCCTCGAGCGCCGGCGCGCGGCCGACGATGCCCGTGTGGAGCGGCTGCCCGACGAGCACGTCCCAGAGCAGCATCCCAAGCGAGAAGATATCGCATTGCCCATCGAGCGGCTCCTCGGCTAGCTCCTCGGGGGAGAGATAGGGTAAGCCCGTGTAGTCGCGCTGCAGCCCTCCGACGCGATCGGGATCGCGCGTTCGAGCCATGCCGAGCTTGACGTCACCGTCGAAGGAGAGGAGCACGTTGGCCGGGTCCACGACGCGTCGCAGCGCCTCGAAGCGGCCGCCCTCGTGGAGCAGCCTCAACCCCTTGCAGAGCTGGATCCCGATATAGAGCCCGGCCTCGATCGGCAGGGCCGCCTCCTTGGAGGCGCAGGCGACCAGGACGTCGCGTAGATCTCGTCCCTCGATGAACTCCATCGTGGTGAAGACCTGGTCGCTCTCGACGCCGATGTCCATCACGCTGACCAGGCTCTCGTGGCTCAGGGGGAGGGCGCGGCGCGCCCGCGCTGCCTCACCCTCCGTCGCGGCGTCGCCTCCGCTCCCGAGTCGCTTGATGACACAGAGCTCGTTGAAACCGAGTTCGTCGGAGTGGGCAAGAAACACCTCTGCCGTTGCCCCTGCCTCGAGGGCTCTCAAGAGGGTGTACTTGCCAAACGGGCGCGGGAATGACGGCGCCATGGTCGTGGAGAATATCAGGAGCTTAGGGGCGTGCGTGAGTTTTATGGCGCATCGATGCTGTCAAACGGGGATGCGACGCGCCGGGTACTCAGGGCGACCTCTCGAGCAGCTTCTCAGTCCGCGCCAGACCGCGCTTGGCTTCGCGATTCGTTGGCTTCTTGGCGAGCACGCGGCGGTAGCCGGCGGCCGCCTGGGTCAACCGGTTGAGCCTCAGCCGGTAGTTCGCGAGGGCCAGCTCGGCGCGCCAGCCACCACCCCGGCGGCGGGCGTTGGCCGCGTGCTTGGCGGCGGCCTGGTAGTCGCCGGTCTGGAAGGCCACCTCTGCGAGGCCGAGCAGAGCGGCCACGCGGTAGCGCTTATGGTGGGAGGCAGCCTTCAGCGCGACACGAGCCGTGGCGAAGCGCCCCTTCTTCAGGTGTCGTCGACCAGCGAGGAGCAGCCGCCGACCGAGAGGGTCGCGCTTGACCGTCGCCGGTACCCCGTTGACGGCGCGGGACCCGGGCGTGCTGAGCTGGGTTGTGGAGCGGGGCGCCGCGGGGCGGGTCGCTGCGGTCGCCGGGCGGGTCGCTGCGGTCGCCGGGCGGGTCGCTGCGGTCGCCGGGCGGGTCGCTGCGAGGCGGGGCGCCAGCTGGCGGGGCGCCGCGGGGCGGGGCGCCGGCTGAAGGGGTGTTGAGGTGCGCTCTGGCGTGACGCTGTGGTTGACGAGGCCGTCACCAGAGCCCTTGGTCGCCACGGCGCGGGCGCTCCCCGTGCCTCCACCAGGGCCGCGGGACTCGCGCCCAAGCAGGTAAAAGGCGATCCCCATCCCGACCAGCAGCGCCACGACGATCAATACCCGTCCGACCGAGAGACCCGCTGAGGTCTTGCGGCGTGACGGTGGCCTGATGACCTCGGCGGTGGCGGGGCGGGTCGGGGAGGTCGTGGATCCCTCGATGCCCTGATCATCGCTGACGGTGGTCGGGCTGCTCCCCCTGACGTGGGCGCTCGGGCGCGCCTCGTCGAGGACGCTGAGATCCATCGGTTGGGAAGGTGAGAGGTCGGCCAAGCCAAGCATCGAGGCGACGGCGCCCGCCCGCCCCGAGGTCAGCTTCGTCAGCTCGTAGGCCAGGTGCCCCATGGTCTGGGGCCGCTCTTGCGGATCGTGGGCGAGGGTCCAGGTGATGATCCGATCGATCGCCATCGGCACATCAGGGCGCTGGTCGCGCAGGGGCGGGATCTCGCCCTTGGCCTTGGCGGAGAGCACCTCGAGCACGTTGTCACCGTCGTGCGGCGGCCGGCCAGAGAGCATCTCGTACATGATCGCGCCGACAGCATAGATATCGGCGCGTTGGTCGCACGCCTTCCCTGCAGCCTGCTCTGGCGACATATACTCCGGCGTGCCCATCGCCATTCCAGGGTGGGTCAGGCGCTCCTTGCGCGACTCCTCGAGGTGGGCGCTCTGGGCGATGCCGAAGTCCAGCACCTTGACGAAGTCGACCTGCCCCTCCCGCGGCACGAGGTAGACGTTCTCGGGCTTGAGGTCGCGATGGACGATCCCCGCTTCGTGGGCGGCGCCCACGGCCTGGCAGATTTGCCCCGCGATGCCAAGCACGCGCTCGATCGGCAGCGGTCCGGCCTCGTCGATCAGGTCGCCTAGGTCTTGGCCAACGAGGTGCTCCATCACGAAGTAGATCGACCCGTCCTCGGTCTCGCCAGAGTCGAAGACCTCGATGATGTTCGGGTGACCGATGCGCGACGCCGCTCGCGCCTCACGACGAAAGCGCGAGACGACCTCGGGCATCCGGGAGTAGAGCGGATGGAGCACCTTCACGGCGACGAGCTTATCGATGCCAGTGTGGGTCGCGGAGTAGACCGTGCCCATGCCGCCTTCGCGCAGCATCGCGTCGATGCGGTAGCGATCGCCGAGCAAGGTGTCTGGCGCGAGGGCGGGGGGGGGCGTCTCCTCGGCGCCGACGAGATCCTCGCCCTCATCCTCGTCGGCGGTCGCTGCGGTGGGCGTCTGCTCGAAGCGCCGCGCCTTGTTCGCGGCCTCTTCGCGGAGCTTCCGAATCAGCGGCGCGACCTGCTCGAGCTGCGCTGCGCGGGTCTTGCGCTCTCGGTCGATGCTGTCGCCATAGAGATCAAGGAGGAAGCTGGCGACCGCAGACGCGTCCGTCGTGGGGGCGATCTTCGCGAGGAGACCGGCGATATCCCGACGCATCGCTTCGGCGTCGGGGTAGCGGTCTTCGCGGTTGGGTGCGAGGGCGCGGCGAGCGATCAGGTCGATCGCGGCGGGGAGATCGTTGCACACCTTGGAGGGGCGCTCGAACGTCGGGTTCGCCGCTCGCTTGAGCTGGTCGAGCTGCGATCCCTTGCGGGGGAAGAGCCGCTTGCCCGTGACCAGCTCCCAGAAGATGACGCCGACGGCGTAAAGATCGGTGCGCGCGTCGAAGGGCTCGTTGCGGGCCTGCTCCGGCGCCATGTAGGCCAGCTTGCCGAAGAGCACGCCGGGGGCGGTCTTCTGCAGCTTGAGCCGGCTCGAGGCCAGGCCGAAGTCGGTGACACGCACCTCACCGGAGAAGGAGAGCAGGACGTTCGGTGGGCTGATATCCCGGTGCACCAGCTCGAGCTCGCCATAGGTGTGGGCGTAGGAGAGGCCGCGGCAGATCTCCTTGACGATGTGCAGCGCCACGGGCAACGGGCAGGGACGCCCCTCGCGCTCGAGGGTTTTCCATACGGCGCGAAGGTCGCGGCCCTCGATATACTCCATCACCAGGTAGTACTGGCCATCCTCGACACCGCTCTCGAACACCGGGACCAGGTTCTGATGGCTCAGCTTGACCACCAGTTTGGCCTCGTCAACAAAGCGACGGACGAACTCCCGATCGGAGAGGTGGCCGATTATCTGCTTGATTACGCAGAGCTTTTTGAGATCCGCCTGACCGCTGAGGGCGAGATGCAGTTCGCCCATCCCACCGCGGGCGAGCGGCGCCACGAGCGCGTACTTGCCGAAGAGTCGGGGGTATGTCTGCGTGCTGCTCACGCGATCATCGGCTTTCGTGTCCTGTGAAGAGCACCCCTACACCTTCCTCCCGTCGCCAGGTACAGCACTGCCGGCCGCTTTCTATGCCTCAGAACGTTCGCCGTGGTCAATCGAGAGACCACCACCACCTGTATGGCTCATGTCTTCGGCTACGAAATCGGCTCGGCGGCTCAGCACCCGGGTCAGTCCCGAATAGGTAGGGGTGCGCTTAGGTTAGCACGTTTCGCGCTCTCGCATCGTGCCATGCCAGCTTGACCGGTAGAATAGCCGAATGGTACGATTTCGCTTGCTTAGGGTGATTTGAGCCCAGATAGGTGCCGATCGATGGCGAGTGAGACTGTCCTGGTTGTCGATGACAGCCCGACCATCCTCAAAGTGGTGCAGCTGGTGCTCACCAAGGCCGGCTATCAGGTGATCACCGCCGCTGACGGCGACGAGGGCATCGAGGCCGCCCGCGAGCATACACCCGACCTGATCTTGCTCGACTTCGTGATGCCGAAGATGAACGGCTATCAGGTCTGTCGAGCGTTGCACCAAGAGCCGGAGCTGGCCGAAATCCCCGTGGTGCTGATGAGCGCCAAGGGCGATCAGGTCGGCGATCGCTTCGTCAAGGTGATGGGCATCGTCGACTACATCACCAAGCCCTTCTCTCCCGAGACGATCACCAAGGCCGTAGTCAACACCCTGGAGAAGCAGCGCGCCAGCTCGGAAGAGGAGCAGAACGTCCAGGCGTTGCTGCCGGACCTCGCCCCGGATGCCGTGGTTAACGCCGCCGACGCGGAGCGCTCGGCAGCGCAGGCAGCGCTCGCCGCTCTGCGCGACACCCTAGTCGCCCACGTTGGGGAGATCGTGACCGCCGAGGTCTCGGGGCGCGGCATGGAGGTCGAGCCCGACGAGGTCGGCGACTGGATCACGCGGGCGCTGCCCGAGGACAGGCTCCAAGCGCTGATCGGTGATCTGCGAGCCAAGGCGCCAGAGCTCGCTGGCGGCAGCGAGGCGGTGCTCACCGGCGATCTGGCGAAGGTGCCGCTGGCCGAGGTGCTAGCGCTCTTGGGGCAGCAGGAGCAGACCGGCTTGCTCACCGTCACCCGCGGCGACGCCCAAGTGGACCTGCACTTCAAGGGGGGCGACGTCGAGATGGCCACCGCCGCTGGCGTCTCCGACGAGTACCTCCTCGGTCGCTTCATCCTCGGAAACGAGTTGATGTCGAAGGCCGATCTCGACCTCTTTCTCAAGAGCCGCTCGGCCTCGACGAAGCTCTTGGGACATCAGCTGGTCAAGCTCGGCTACGTCACCGCGGCCGATCTCAAAGAGGCGATCCGTCAACAGAGCGCGGAGCTGGTCTATGAGCTCTTGCGCTGGCAAGAGGGGCGATTCACCTTCCGCGCCAACGAGGCAAGCTCTGCCATCGGCGCCGATGCGGCCCTCGGTCTGTCGGTCGACGGGCTGCTGCTCGAAGGGTATCGCCGGGTCGACGAGTGGCACCTCATCGAGCGCGATCTTGACAGCCTCGAGCTGGTCTTTCTCCGCAACGAGGATGCGCTGACCCAGCTCGGCCGGGGCCGGCTCTCGCGCGAGGAGCTCGCCGTCCTCGAGCTGGTCAACGGTAAGAACACCATCAAGGACGTGATCCGCCATAGCCGGATGGGATCTTTCGAGGTCTCGAAGCTGCTCCGCCGCTTGCTGGCGGTGCAGTTGGTTCGCAAGCGGGTCGCGCCGGTGGCTGTCTGAGGACGTGATGACCAAGACCCTGATCGCAGACGACAGCTAGCCGAGTTCGGAATGAATATCCTGGTCTTCAAGCTCGGGCAGCGCAGCTTTGGGCTGGAGCTTGGGTACGTCTGTGAGGTCTTGCGCCTGGGGCAGGTGACCCCGGTGCCGTTTGCGCCTCCGACGCTGCTCGGCGCGATGCACGTCCGGGGGCAGGTGCTACCGGTCGTCGATCTGGCGCCGCTGCTGGGGGAGGGCGCCTCACCGCCGAGCATCGGTGCGACCTGCCTCCGATCCCAGGTCGAGAGCGATCATCTGCTCTTGCATGTCGGGCGCGTCGAGGAGGTGATCGACGTCGACGACACCGACGAGAGCGCGCCGCAGAGCGCCCGACCTGGGCTCGTCGAGCGGGTGCAGCCCACCGCCCGGGGGCCGCTGCCCCTCTTGTCCCCGGAGGCGGTCCTCGCCAAGCTCTCGGAGCAGCTTCAAGAGGCCCTCGCTTGGCTCCACCCGGATCCAGAGCAGCGCGCGGCGCCGAGGGGAGGGGCCTGATGGGCGGCAGCGAGCGGGAGGCGCACCTCGCGAGCCGTGACGAGCTCGACCAGCTGCAGCCCGAGGGCGCTCACCCAGCGCCGATGTCGCATCAGGAGAGCTCCGACGCGTGGGATCCGGAGACCACCGCCCTGCTACGGACGCTCTTTCGCCAAGAGGCCGACGAGCACCTCGAGGTGATCACGGCGCGGATCCTGGAGGCGGTCGAAGACCCCGCGGCGCTCAACGAGGCGCTCCGTCGAGCCCATACGCTGAAGGGTTCGGCGGGGACTGTGGGCTACATCTGCACCCAGCGCGCTGCGCATCAGCTCGAGGAGCGACTGGTGCAGCTGCGCGAGGGCAAAGCGTGGCTTGGAGAGGGCGTGATCGACCGGCTCCTCGCCGCTTGCGATCTGCTGCGACCCATGACCCAGGCCGACACGTTCGAGGAGGCCGAGGCGTTGCTGGCGCGCTTCGGCGAGCACCTCGAGGCGCTCGATCGGGTGGCCCGTCACCCGCGGGAGGAGCGCGGGAGAGGCGGGCGCCATGGGCGTACCACCGAGGTCGTGGCCGAGCACTCGGGGCGCACGATAGCGGAGCGCCGCGCCGAAGACCTCCACGTGATCCGCGTTGACGTCGAGCGGATCGACCAGCTGATGAACGCCGTGGAGCAGCTGGTGATCGACCGTACGCGGGTGGAGCGCCACATGGAGGATCTGCGTGGGCTGGCGCGCGATCTCTTCGGCAGCCGCCACGCCCTCTTCAACTGCGTGGCCGAGCTCGGAGACGCGCCGCAGAGCGAGCGCCTCGGTGAGGTTGACGCCGAGCTCGCGGCTGTGTCGGCGAACCTCGAGCGCGCGACCCGCGGCCTGGCCGAAGACTCGGAGGCGCTGCGGCGCACGACCCATCAGCTGCAAGAGCAGCTGACCCGCGTGCGGATGATGTCGATCCGCTGGCTCTTCGCGCGTCTCTCGCGGCCGCTGGGCGAGCTGGCCCGCAGCGAAGGCAAGCAGGTCGAGCTGACCACCACCGGCGAGGCCACCGAGCTCGACCGCTCCGTACTCGAGAAGATCACCGACCCGCTGATCCACCTGATCCGCAACGCCGTAGCCCACGGTATCGAGGTGCCAGAGCGGCGTATTGAGGCTGGGAAGTCCGCCACGGGATCGATCCGAGTCAGCGCGCGGCATCAAGGCGAGTTCATGATGATCGAGGTCGAAGATGACGGCGGTGGTGTCGATCCGGATCGGCTGCGGGCGGCGCTGGACGCCTGGAGCGGCTTCGAGGGCGATCCGAACCAGCTCGAGGAGGAGGAGCTGCTCGACTGTCTCTTCCTCTCTGGCTTCTCGACGCGCTCAGAGGCCGACTCGCTGGCCGGTCGGGGTGTCGGCCTCGATGTGGTGCGGCGCAACGTCAGCAGCCTCGGCGGCGACATCCGATTGAGCTCGCGGCTGGGCTATGGCACCCGCTTTGTGATCCGCCTTCCGCTGACCACGGCGATCACACAGGCGCTGCTCTTTCACCAAGACCAGGCGGTCTACGCCGTGCCCGTGGCGCATGTGGTCGAGACACGGACGGCGGTGGCCTCCGAGCTGCGTCACGATGAGGGGCGTAGCGAGCTCTCCCACCGTGGTGGTTGGTTGCCTGTGCTCTGGCTCCACGAGCTGCTCGGCGTGGCGAGGAAAGATGACCTCGACCAGCCGCGCTCGATGGTGATCCTGGCCTTCGGCAAGAGAGCGTTCGCCCTCGGCTGCAGCGGGGTGATCGGCCCACGGGAGATCGTGCTCAAGCCCCTTGGAACGCTGCTGTCACAGATCCCTCTCTTTTCAAGCGCGATGGTCAGCGGCAGAGGGGAGGTGCAGCTGGTGCTCGACGTCGCGGCCCTCGATGAGCTGGTGCAGCAGCAGACGCGTGGGCGTCGCCAGGTGGTCGTCCCCGCTGTGCGACGCGAGGCCCTTCCCCAGCGGCGGATCCTGCTAGCCGACGACTCACAGACCATTCGTGAGGCCGTGAGCCTGATCTTGCGCGGCGCCGGCTACCTGGTGGACGCGGCAGCGGATGGATGGGCGGCCTGGGAGCGGCTGCGCCGTCGACCCTACGACCTGCTGCTCACAGATCTGGAGATGCCGCGCCTTCACGGCTATCAGTTGATCGCGCGCTGCCGCGAGAGCACGGAGCATCGAGGCTTGCCGATCGTCGTGCTCTCGTCGCGCGCGGCCGACAACAACCGGCAGCACGCGGAGGAGGCCGGCGCCGACGCCTACCTGGCCAAGCCTGTCAACCGACGGGTCATCCTCGAGCAGGTCGCAGACCTGCTGGGCCCGGAGGTGGTACGCCCAGGCTCGGAGCGCTGAGCCCTGCTATCCGCGACGTGGTCCTTGTGGGGAACCCTGGCTCGCTTTCGCTGTCTTCCCTCGAGAGCATGGAGCGTGTGATGCGCTGTCATCGGAGCGGATGATCGATTGGCGCAAGGCGAACTCCTAGCGGATAGATGGGGTAAACCCTTTGGAGGACCGAAACCCTTTGGAGGACCGAAACCCTTTGGAGGACCGAAACCCTTTGGAGGACCGAAACCCTTTGGAGGACCGAAACCCTTTGGAGGACCGAAACCCCTTGACAGACCAAAACCCCTTGAAGGACCAAAACCCCTTGAAGGACCAAGACCGTTTGAAGTACCGAGGTTTATTGTGGTCTCAGGCGATCGGTCGATTTGACAGGGGCGCGCTTCGCGCCAATACTCCCAAGACTACCGAAGGGCAGATGTGCGTCCCCCGGCATGCCGCGTGTCGCGACGATGCGTGGCTAGGAACCGCGAGAGATCATGGCCATCGTCGATATCGTCAAGTACCCCGATCCGGTCCTCCGCGAGATATCGCAGAAGATCGGCGACAACCGCGAAGGGCTCGAGGCCCTCGTTCGCGACATGACCGACACGATGTACGCGTACAACGGCGCCGGCTTGGCGGCGATCCAGATTGGTGTGCCCAAGTCGGTCTTCATCGTAGAGGCCGAGGCCGCCGGCCGTGCTCCGACGGATCCACCGCTGGTCTTCATCGACCCAACGATCACGTGGCTCAGCGAAGAGAAGCAGCAGGGCGACGAGGGCTGCCTCTCGTTTCCCGGCGTCTTCGTGCCCATCGAGCGCTCGATGCGCTGTCGCACCAAGGCGACCACTCTCGCTGGGGAAGCGTTCGAGGCCGAAGGCGAGGGGCTGTTCGCGCGAGCGATGCAGCACGAGTACGACCACCTCAACGGTCGGCTCCTCGCCGACTTCGTAGGCCGGATCAAGCGCCGCTTGATCGAGCGCAAGCTCGCCCGCTCGGCTCACTAGCTCCCCGCAAAAACGTAGACGGTCGCTTGTCCCCGACTCGGCTGGCTTCGTTGCGCGTCGGTCAGATACCACCACAAAACGGTCTGGGCTGGGGGCGACAGGGCGGCCAATGACTGAGCATCCGGCATCCCACAACGCCGCGCCAGCGGCGTCGAAGACGACGATCCGAGCCGCGCTGGTCTCGGCGCTCTTGCCCGGTCTCGGCCACCTGATGTCTGGCCACCGCCGCCTGGGCGCGGTCCTCGGTGGAGGCTTCGCCCTCGGCGCCGCCATCGCGTTCTTCCACCTCTTCTCTGGGCTCGCGATCTTCGAGAGCGCCCTCGGCTCCTTTGCCTTCGGCGCGCTGCTGCGCGGTCTGACGCTGCTTTGGGCCTTCGGCTCCCTCGATGTCTATCTCCGAGGTCTGGGCCTCGGCGACGCGAGCCGTCGCGCCAACACCGTCGCGAACTTCCTGCTCCCGGGGGCAGGCTATCTGCTGGCGCGCTCGTGGGTGCGGGGAGGTAGCAGCGTGCTGGTGATGATCGTGGTGGTCTATGTCGGGCGGCTACCCAACCGCTACCTCGATCTGATCTTCATCGGCTTCCAGCTGATCGCCGCCTTCGGCGTCTACCACCAGCAGGCGATGGCGCAGCTCGAGCGAGAGCGCGACCAGCCTCGTCTCGTGCCACACGTCGACCATCTCCCCGTGGTCCAGATCCAGCTGCTCGTCCAGCTGATGGCCGCCGCGGTGCTCTTCGGCTGGATCGTGCTGCTGCGGATGAACGACGTCAGCCTGCTGCGGATCAGCGACGACGACGTCGTCGTACGTCGGCGCGTTGGTGGCATCGCGGTCAAGCTCGACTCGCATCAGCTCAGCTTCATGGCGACGGGGTCCGGCTGGAAGCACCAACGGGGAGTGGATGGCGGGGCGTTCTTCCGGGCGCGCCATCAGCTCGGCGCGTCGTTGGTGCTCGGCGTCCAACCGGTGCTGCCCTTCGTTCGCTCGGAGCGCTACCTGCTGGCGGTCCAGCGCCAGCTCGAGGGATCGGGCTATCACCTCGAGCGTCAGCAGTCGCTGCAGGTCGGCGGGCTCTCGGCGACGCAGCTGCGCCTCTCGCGGGAGACCTCAGGGATGACCCTCGACCGCTGGGCGATCGTCGTGCCCCGCGGCGACCTGGCTTACGTATTAATCCTGTCTTGCGGTCGTGAGATCTGTCAGCGCTTGCTGCCGGCGTTCGAGAAGAGCAGAGACAGCCTGCGCATCGGCGGCGGCGCCGGGCCGCGAGCGGGGCTCTAGAGCGCTGATCAGCTTACCGGACCGAGCTGCGCGAAGGATGCGGAATCACGGCGTAGGAGCGAGGAGGGCGCCTGCTGGTAGCAAGCAACCGA
>PDWJ01003876.1_pt1 | contig 16187 bp, 20 predicted proteins | sample 1430881 | NCBI WGS metagenome assembly PDWJ01 (sample SAMN01162460, study PRJNA174530) | Oral metagenome, whole genome shotgun sequencing project. | biome: Marine environment; feature: Marine mammal; material: Swab sample of the gingival sulcus; isolation source: swab sample of gingival sulcus... | reverse complement strand
GCCTTTAAACTCAAATCCATATTATAAACTGAATGCGTTAATGCTCCGGATGAGATATAATCCACCCCACATTCAGCATATTTCCTCAAGGTTTTCTCATTAATTCCTCCTGAGGATTCTGTAAGGCATTTATCGCCTATCATTTTAACCGCTTTTCGGGTATCTTCATAGTTAAAATTATCAATCAATATTCGATATACACCATCTGAACACAATATTTCTCCAATTTCTTTTAAATTTCTGGCTTCTACTATAATTTTTAAATCCTTGTTGGCCGCTTCTAAATATTGTTTTGTTTTAGCAATGGCTTTGGTAATACCACCGGCAAAATCAATATGGTTGTCTTTTAGCATAATCATATCATACAAAGCAAACCGGTGATTTTCACCACCGCCAATTTTTACCGCCCATTTTTCCAAAGCCCTTATGCCGGGCGTGGTTTTTCTGGTGTCTAAAATTTTAGTATGGGTACCTTTCAGCAAATCTACATACCGCCGGGTTTTGGTAGCAATGGCACTCATCCGCTGCATGGCATTGAGCACCAACCGCTCAGCTTTTAATATAGATTGCGATTTTCCGATCACATAAAGCACAATATCTCCGTGTTTTACGGCAGTACCATCTTCAATAAGGGTTTCTACCTTTAAAGCAGGATTGACATATTTAAATACCATTTTTGCAAATTCAACTCCGGCAATTATCCCTTCATCCTTTACCAATAATTTTGCCTTACCATTGGCATCAGCCGGAATACAAGCCAAAGAACTATGGTCACCATCGCCAATATCTTCCCTGAGAGCATTTTTAATGATGATATCCAGTTCTTTTTGAAATTGTGCTGATGTAATCATAATGATAGTCTTTAGAGGCAAAAATAAGTTTTATATTTACGCTATAAAATGAACATTAATAAATTTTAAAAATTTCTTTACAAAAGATACTATTTAAAATTTTTAATGTGAGAACGTAGTGGTTACACACGTTCTCAATCTTATAATTAACTAATAATCAATGTAATTATTAAAATTTAAACGTGTGAAAATAAAACTACTCGTCATTGGCAAAACAGACGATAAGAACTTATCAGCATTGATTGCCATTTACCAAAAACGTTTAAAACACTATATTGGTTTTGAACTGAACATTATTCCGGACATAAAGAAAACCAGAAACCTTAGCCCTAACCAACAAAAAGATTTGGAAGGAAAACTTATTTTAAAAAATTTGGCTCCTGCTGACTGGCTTATTTTATTGGATGAAAAAGGAAAACATTATACCTCTGAAGAATTTTCTCTTTATCTGCAAAAAAAGATGAACAGTGGGGTTAGGCAATTAGTTTTTGTAATCGGTGGCCCGTATGGGTTTTCTGAAGAAATTTACAAACAGGCAAAAGGCAAAATTGCCCTGTCAAAAATGACTTTTTCGCACCAAATGGTTAGGTTGTTTTTTGTGGAACAATTATATAGGGGTTTTACCATTTTAAAAAATGAACCCTATCATAACGCTTAAATTATCGACTAAAAGAAAACAGTTCAAGCAACTATACTATGACGTTTGATATACCTAATGGGCAGGATTTTCTATACTCTTTTTACCGTTAGTTAAAGGCTTGGTTTAAATCCCATATCAGATCGTTTACATTTTCAACGCCAATAGATAATCGTATCAGGTTGTGTGTAATGCCTATTTCCTCCCTATGTTTCGGTTCTATACCGGCATGCGTCATAGTGGCCGGGTGTTCCACTAAACTCTCAGTACTACCTAAGCTTACAGCCAATTTAAATAATTTTAGCCGATTCATAAAGGCAAAAGCGGCTTTTTCTCCTCCCGTTATCTCAAATGAAATCATGGCTCCGGAAGCCTTGCATTGTTTTTTGTACAACGAATAAGTCTTACTGTTTTTCTTTATTAACCCCAGATAATTTACTTTTTTTACTGCGGGATGATTTACCAAAAATCCGGCTATTTCCTGAGCATTTTTAGTTTGTTTATCCATCCTTACTTTTAAAGTTTCCAGGCTTCTAAGCAAAAGCCAGGCCGTATTCGGGCTAAGTGTGTTACCCAGAAATGTACGTAATGTCTTTACTCTTTTCATCAATTCGGCACAGCCCAGAACCGCTCCGGCGATAAGGTCAGAATGGCCACCGATGTATTTGGTTGCAGAATAGAGCACCAGATCGGCTCCCAATTCCAATGGATGCTGCCATAATGGCCCCAAATAGGTATTGTCCACAGCTAATAACACCTCTTTTTCAGGAGTGCTAAATTTTGTTGCAATGTCTTTAAAACTTTGAATATCAGCCAAATCATTTGTAGGATTTGCCGGGGTTTCCAAATAAATTAAGGCCAACTTATCCGCTTTTCCAGACTGTTCAATTTTTTTAATTACAGCTTCTTTGGGTTCATTGGGATATACGGATAAGGTAGAAATTCCAATTTTGGGGAGAAAATAATTGATAAAATGGTAGGTACCGCCGTAAACAGGATTGCTATATACAAACAAGTCTCCCGGTGATAAAAACTCCAACAATACCGTGCTTATCGCTGCCATACCACTTTCAAAAACCGCACAGTCATCAGATTTATCCCATAAACACAACCTATTTTCCAAAATTTCTATGTTGGGATTATTAATCCGGCTATAGATAAGCCCCAATTCTTCGGTTTGGTTTTTTTCCCTGAGGCCGTATGCCAGCTCAAAAAAGGCTTTGCCCTCTTCGGCAGACTTGTATTCAAAAGTTGAAGTTTGAAATATGGGGCATTTTACTGCTCCTTCTGAAAGTTGCGGTTTATAGCCGTGACTCATCATTAAACTTTCAGGTTTAAATTGCGGTGTCTTCATCAGTTAGTATTTTTACCAAAAATAACGATTAAAGATATTATCTCCAATTAATTATCTAATTTTAGTTATTTATACTACTTAATTGAAATATATTAGTATTATAATCTATATTTTCTTAAATTTGCTTTAACAGAAGAATTTTTCACTGCAAATTATGGATAAGATTGATAAAAAAATATTGCGGTTGTTACAAATAGACAGCAAAAAAACGATAAAAGAGCTGGCAGAGATAATTGGTTTGACCCAAACGCCGGTTTATGAGCGGATAAAAAAATTAGAAAACGAAGGTTTAATAAAATCCTATAAGGCTGTTGTGGACAGGGAAAAGACAGGCTTGAGCCTGTTGGTTTTTTGCAATGTTTCTTTACACAAACACCAATCTAAAATAATTGCTCAATTTGAATCTGATATTCTTAATTTTCCTGAAGTCATAGAATGTTATCACGTAACCGGAATGTATGATTATTTGCTAAAAATTGTTATAAAAGACATGGCCGGTTATCAGGAATTTGTAACAAAAAAACTGGCTTCTTTAGACACGATAAGAAAAGTACAAAGTTCCTTTGTAATGACTGAAGTTAAAGAAAGTGCAGTGTTGCCGGTTTAATACCGGATTGTTTATATGGCTTTATTTTGAAGCAGATTGTACTTTTAACGAATTACCTGATGAATAATACGGGCTAATTATGGTGCTATTTTCCTAATAACTTTGGCCGGATTGCCGGCTATAAAAACATTGCTTTTAAAAGATTTGGTTACTACCGAACCGGCTCCTACCACTACCCCATCTCCTAAGGTTACACCCGGTATGATAACAACGCCACCACCTATCCAGCAATTCTGCCCTATGGCAATAGGCTTACTGTATTCCACCAATGTATTTCTTGTGGCTGCATCCATAGGGTGATTTACAGAATACAGTTGAACATTTGGACCAATGATGGTATTATCTCCAATGGTAATTTTTCCACTGTCTAAAAAGCAATTATTATAATTTATAAATACATTTTTGCCCAAGTGAATATTATAGCCGTAGTCGCAAAAAAACGGTGACTCTATAATGAAACTTTTTTTATGCGACCCCAATAATTCCTTAAACAATATGTGTTTTTCTCTTTCTTTATCTGTATTCAGGGAGTTTATTTTTTGGAAAAGGAGTTTGGCTCTTTTTCTATCGGCTATCAATTCAGCATTATTAGGGAGATACGGCTCTCCGGCGAGCATCTTTGCTTTTTCGGTCATAATTTTTCAAAAATAAAGAAAGCTGTGGTCACAATATTAATCGAACTCAGGTTATTAAAATAGGCTATCCTTTGTACCGTAACAATTTTAGATTAAAAAAAGCCGTACAACTTACTGCTATACGGCTTGTAATTTATCTTACTTATAACGAACTGATACTAAGAAGTAGTTTCTTCACAGGAAACGTTTTCTTTATCTGCATTCCAGCAATGCCATACATCGTCATTAAAAAAATGTGGAGCTTTTACCCTTCCATTATGGTTGGCACGGTTCCATTCTATGTCAATATCATTAAACATTTGGCTGATATGGTCATAGGCATGGATATGATAAGCCGCATCTAAGTCTCCATCCTGAATTTTGTAATCAATATAGCTGCCATTAAAATTATCTTGGTTACCATTAAAATCCAACTCACGCACATAAGTATATTTCATGGCAGTAATTTCCTCATTTTCAAGCTTGTAGTCTATTCTTAAAATCTTTACCGGATTTAGAACATTGTGGTTGAGTTCCCAGTAGCCTTCTGTGCCATCTACATTAGACACTCCGGTAAACCACAGAAATTCATTAAATGACTTGCTTCCGTTATAGGTAATATACATTTTCCAATGCATTTCCGTATTCATCAATTGACCGGTTAATTTGGCAGTGTAATCTCCATTAAACCCCTCAAGAGTGTATGTCCACTCATAGGTGTTATCACCAATGTAAGCAGGTTCTGTTTTCATAACCTGTTTATAAGCAGCCACAGGCACGGCCAAAGTGGTAAAAATTATGGTTTTCCATACACTTACATTTGTAGAGGCATACAACCAATTGCTTATATCGGCAGCTGTTTTAGATTTAACGTCAACTTTGGAAGTGGTTTTAAAATTGCTAAAATCCATTTCCATCGTATTTTGCGGCGGTAAATTGGGGGCAGTAACACTATCGCTTGTATCTGTACAAGAAGCAAACATGAAAAGGCCTATAAGGCATAGCCCTAAGCCAGATTTAGATAATTTCATAATTTAATTTTTTTAAGTTATTGATACAACGTTTAATATACAAAATTATTATAATTTCATCAGTTAGATTACACTGTTATTTTTGGTAAAGTTACAATTTTTTCTTTATACATGGCATCTAAACCCATTTGCACACAAATGGCCGTATTGGCTCCGGTTTTAAAATTAGATATAGGTTGCGTATTATTTAGTATGCTATCTTTAAAATCTATAAGAGCTTGCTTACTGGGTTCAATATGTGATACTTTAATGGGATAGCCTTTGTTTTCAACCCATGAGGCCGTGGCTCCGGAAACACCATCTACATTTGCCAATTTTTTTTCACCCGTATTTTCCGGAAAGAACCACGCATTGGAATCACTTATTTGTAAGGTACCTTTGTCACCTATTACTTTTATTAAATAATTGTCTTTAGAATTACTGGTAAGGCAAGTATAAGTGGCTTTGGTACCATTGGGGTAACTGTATATTAAATGGACATTATCATAGGTTTCCCTACCGTCTTTCCAGTAGTCTATGCCGCCTACACCCATAACTTTTCCGGGGAGAGCATCTAATATCCAATTGCTAAAATCTATTTGATGCGAGCATAATTCTGCCACCAAACCACCGGAAAATTCACGGTACATACGCCAATTGATTGCTTTTTCCAGTGTAGGGTCAGGTACCGGCCGCCTCCAATTCCAATGCCTGTTCCATTGGGATTCTATAGCCGCAATTTTTCCGGCTTTACCACTTTTTAAAAACCCCGCAACATGGGTATATAATCTGGAACTGTGATACTGATGCCCGGTTTGGAAAATTAGATTTGAATGGACTACCTTCTTTATCAGGTTTTTAATATCATCATAACCTTTAGCCAGCGTTTTTTCGCAATATATGTGCTTTCCGGCTGCAATAGCATCCGCAGCTATTTTTCCGTGTTCACTAAATGTAGTAGCAATAAGCACTGCATCTAAGTTTTTGTCTTCCAGTAGCTTTCGGTAATCTGAATAACCTTTTACTTTACCTTTGGCTTTGTTTAAGCCGTTTTTAAGCCTAAAAGGCAGTATATCGCAACATGCCGTAAGGTTTAATCCTTCTATTTCATCAATATAAGGGATAAGGCCACTGCCGCGGTCTCCGGTACCAATAACCGCTATATTTATTTGTTTGGTTGATTTTTTTGTGATAATACCTGCTAAAATCGGGGAAGATGCCGCCATAGCTGTGGTAGCCAATCCGGTTTGCTTTATAAAAGACCTTCTTTTCATTATTGCTCAATTATATTTTACAGGCAAATATAGGCATAAAAAAAACCTCAAAAAACTTGAGGCTTCTAACGTTTTCAATAAAAAATAATATATCTAAATCACTTTTACATTTACTGCGTTAAGTCCTTTTCGGCCTTCTTGTAGGTCAAATTCTACTTCATCACCTTCCCTTACCTCATCAATTAAACCGGAAATGTGAACAAAATGTTCTTTACTTGAACCTTCTTCTGTAATGAAACCATAACCTTTAGATTCATCGAAGAATTTTACTGTTCCTTTTGTCATGTTAAAAAATTAAAATTAATATTGACAACAAAGATAAGGTAAAAATAATTGTAAATGAGAAAATTAGAAAAATCTTTATAAATTATTTAAAAAAGTTGCCAATTTATTTGTGGCTATTGCCCGATGGCTGATTTGGTTTTTTCGTGTTAATGACAACTCCGCAAAGGTACAATCATAACCTTGTGGAACAAAAACGGAATCGTAACCAAAGCCGTTTTTTCCTTTTTCTTCTTCTGTAATATAACCCTTACAAATACCTTCAAATAAATATTCATTACCATCTAATAATAAACATATTACAGTTTTAAAATGTGCTGTCTTATTTTTAAAATTCACCATCTCTGACAACAATTTTAATCTATTGGCACTATCATTACTATTTTCTCCGGCATATCGGGCAGAATAGACTCCCGGATTTCCTTTGAGGGCCTCAACCTCCAGACCGGTGTCATCGGCAAAACAATTATATCCATAATGGTTATAGATATGCCGGGCTTTTATCCTTGCATTGCCTACAAAACTTCCGGCAGTTTCCGGAATATTTTCATGACAATTAATATCACTCAAGCTCAATAATTTAATTTTTTTTGGCATTATTTTTTCTACTTCTTTGATTTTGTGTTTGTTATGCGTTGCGAATACCAAATTCATAAAATAGTGTTAAAAGATTATTTTGTATAATTCAACATTTATTAGCAAATTTAGTCCTTTAAAACAAAAAACAATGGAAATATTAGGAATAGACATTGGCGGCACCGGTATGAAAGGGGCAGTAGTCAATACAAAAACAGGTGAATTGGTTTCAGAAAAATACCGCATCCCCACCCCCGAAGGAGCCAGACCGGAAGATATGACAAAAATAATAGGAAAATTAGTCAACCATTTTGAGTGGACGGGAAAAATTGGCTGTGGGTTTCCAGCTACTGTTTTTGACGGTAAAGTTGGCACTTTTGGCAATCTACACGAAAGTTGGAAAGGCCGTCAGGCTGACAAATTATTTGAAGCCGAAACCGGCCGTAAGATTAATATTATAAATGATGCAGATGCCGCAGGGCTGGCAGAAATAAAATTTGGAACCGGTAAAGGCCAAAAAGGAACAGTTATAATGATTACCTTGGGTACAGGAATAGGTTCCGGAATGTTTTATAACGGCAAACTAATACCCAACATAGAATTGGGCCTGCTACCTTATAAAAAAGACTTTCACTTTGAGTTATTTGCCGCTAATGCGGTACGCAAAAAAGAGGATTTAAGCTTTAAAAAATGGGGTAAACGGTTAGATAAATTTCTGATATTAGTAGATAAAATTTTTAGCCCCGAACTGTTGATTATAGGTGGTGGAATAAGTAAAAAGCTACATAAATACAAACCCTACTTTTCCATAGAAACTCCGGTAGTACAAGCAGAATTTAAAAATGAAGCCGGTATTGTGGGGGCTGCTCTGGCCGCTAATGAATAATTTTTTATGATAAAACCAGTATATTATTCAGTTACTCTGGTATTACTCATCAGTTTATTTAACTGTCAGTATAACCCTGTTGCAACTGATGACACGGTAACTGCAACGAAAGTGATTGACAGTATTAAAAAGGTATATGCCCCGGACAAAAGGGTGGCCATTTTTGATATTGAAGCCCATTCCAAAGGCAGTGGCCTGATGCTACGCGGTGAATCAAATCTACCCGAAGCAGTAAAAGCCCTAAAAACAAATTTGACAGAAATAAACCCAAGAATAACAGACAGCATTGCTATATTGCCTTCTGCAGATTTAGACAGCCTTACCCGGGCAGTAGTTAAAATATCCGTAGCCAATCTAAGGTCAAAACCCAAACATTCCGCAGAATTATCCACGCAGGCCATGTTGGGCACGCCATTACGTGTTTATAAAAAGAAAGACGATTGGTATCTGGTACAAACACCGGATAAATATCTGGGATGGGTAGATAGCGGCGGCTTGGAACTGATGAACGCAGAGACATTTGCCAACTGGAAAACGGCCATTAAACTTATTTACTTAGACCCTTACGGGCAATCTTATACTCATCAGGACGCGGGTTCCCAACCTGTTTCTGATGTGGTAGCAGGAGACATTTTTGAATTAGCAGAAACCACTTCAAAGTTTTATAAAGTGAAATATCCAGATGGCAGAATGGCATTTATTGCCCAAGGCGAAGCCCAACCCTATAACGACTGGCTAAAAGGATTAAATATTTCCGAAGAAAGCCTGGTAAACACTTCCAAAAAACTGATGGGTCTCCCCTATTTATGGGGTGGAACCTCTACCAAAGGCGTGGACTGCAGCGGCTTTACAAAAATGGTCTATTTTCTTAACGGCTATGTTATTCCCAGAGATGCTTCACAACAAATCCATACCGGTGAAACGGCAGATAGCAACAGGAGTTTTAAAAATATGCAACCCGGAGATTTACTCTTTTTTGGAGAACCCGCCACAGACAGTACAAAAGAACGTATAGTACATGTAGGTATGTGGATAGGCAATAACGAATTTATCCACTCCGCCGGAAGGGTACATATAAGCAGTATGGACAAAAATGCCCCTAATTATGACGAATATAACTACAAACGATATATACGTTCCAAAAGGTTATTGGGCAAAGAAGACAAGGGTTTGCTAAGTTTAAAAAAGAACCAAATCTTTAGAAATTAAACTTATCTTGACTTTTTGTTTTAAAGCAATAATACCTGTTTTGCTTTAAAATAAAATGATGAATTTTTGTGGTAGATAAGACGTAAAAAGGCACTTTCTATTGAGTAATACCAAGTCTAATTTTGAGGTAGAAATGGCATAAGTACAACCGAATAAACAGAGTTCTGTATTACTTCAAATCCATAAAAAATTCACTTAGTGAAATTTTATGCACATCTAATATTCTCAACAAAGTCTTTATGGTAAAATTAGTTCCCTTTTCCATACGCCAATATTGTATCCTGGGAATATCATTTTCCCAAGCAAAAACTTCATAACTTGAGTAGCCTTTTTCTATTCTCAACTCTTTTAATCTTTTTGCAACAGCAATTATTCGCTTATCCATTCCATAATAATTGAAATTGCAAATTGTAATTAACATTTCTTATAAATTACATCATATAATATGTTTCATATATGAAATATTTTTTAATTATAAGCGTTATTACCGCAAAGCTAATCACTAAAAAATTGCATAAAAATTGGCATTCTTTAATGCTTGATGCATCTTGTTGAAATAGGAGTTAACAGATGAAGAAAATTTTTCCAAAAGAAATCATTAACAGTACCACTGAAGTACATCGTTTTAAGCACAGCGTAAATAGTAAAATAATTTACAGTATTTTACTATTTAGCATTTTGGCTATTGGCATTGCATTGCCATTTGTATCTTTTGATATCTACTCGTCATCAAAAGGTATCATTAAATCTGAAAAAGAGAAAAATCAGATTGCAAGCCTGTATTCCGGAAGAATAAAAAAATTAAATCTAAAGGAAAATGAGGTTGTAAAAAAAGACGATACTTTATTAGTTCTTGATAATTCTGTTGGGCTTGAAAAACTTAACTTAATTGAAAACCAACTAGAAGAGACTACCTTATTTATCAGGGATTTGGAATATCTTTCTAATATTAAGGAACTTTCTAAAGATTCTATTCAATCCTTTTTATATCAAAAACAGTTTTTGCAATACATTCAAAAATTACATGAACTTCAGACCAGATACGCCAAAAATAAAAAGGACTTTATCCGACAACAAAAATTATATAAGAAGCAAGTAATTGCTAAACAAGAATACGAAAACAGCAAATACAATTTAGATTTGGCCTTGAGTGAATTGTCCTATTTTAAAAAGCAGCAACGCAACCAATGGCAGGCAGAATTGACGCAACAAAAAAACAAGGCAAAAGAATTAGAAAGCACATGGGTTCAATACAAAGAGGAACAAAATAACTACATTATTAAATCACCGGTAGATGGAACAATCCAAAATTTAATCGGTTTAGAAGTTGGTAATTTTATTGCTGCAGGCAACCCAATTGCTGAAATTTCACCAAATACAAATCTTATTGCAGAATGTTATGTAACCCCGCAAGATATAGGCTTATTAAAACCAAATAATGAGGTAAAATTTCAGATAGATGCCTATAATTATAACCAATGGGGAATGGCAACCGGCAATATAATAGAGATAGGTAAGGATATAACACTTATTAACAAAATGCCCATGTTTAAGGTTAAATGTAATATTAATCAAGAACAGTTGTATCTAAAAAACGGCTTTGCCGGAAATCTAAAAAAAGGAATGACTTTTAATGCTCGTTTTTTTATTGCCAACCGTACTGCTTTCCAATTGCTTTATGATAAAGTTGACGATTGGTTTAACCCAAGTAGAGCGGAATAAATCTGAGTCTTGCAAGGTTTTTAATCCCGTAAAAAAAATTGAAAGTGAAGCTAAATGAAGTCATAAAAAAATTAAAAGAAAAACAGGTATAAATTTAATCTTAGATAATTGTATTTAGGTATATAAGAACAAACTCAAATGTCCAAAATAACCATAAAACAACATGATATTACTGATTGTGGAGCTGCTTGTCTGGCTTCTATCGCTGCTTATTACAAATTAGAATTGCCCATTTCCCGTATAAGGCAATATGCCGGAACTGACAAAAAAGGTACCAATGTGCTGGGTTTAATTGAAGCTGCTCAGAAATTGGGCTTTGAAGCCAAAGGCGTAAGAGGCGAATTTGACAGTTTGTTTAAAATACCCAAACCCGCCATAGCCCATGTTATTGTAAAAGAACAATTACAACACTATGTGGTTATTTATGAAGCAACCAAAAGCCATATAAAAGTTATGGATCCGGGAACAGGTAAACTTCATAAAAAAACACATAAAGAATTTAAAAAAGAATGGACGGGTGTTTTAGTTCTCCTATTGCCGGACGAGTCTTTTCAAAAAGGCAATGAAAAGGTATCTATCATAAAACGTTTTTGGTTTTTGTTAAAACCGCACAAGTTTGTTTTGTTTCAGGCTTTGGTAGGAGCTGTTATTTATACACTGTTAGGCCTGTCCACCTCTATATACATTCAAAAAATCACCGACCACGTTTTGGTAGGCGGCAATACCAAATTGCTCAACTTACTATCCGTAATAATGCTAATTTTATTGGTACTGCAGGTATTAATTGGTGTGTTTAAAAATATTTTTATCATAAAAACCGGACAGCAAATAGATGCCAGATTAATTTTGGGCTATTACAAACACCTCTTAAAACTGCCCCAACAGTTTTTTGATACCATGCGGGTAGGCGAAATTATTTCACGAATTAATGATGCCGTAAAAATAAGGGCTTTTATTAACGAAACGTCTTTAACATTAACGGTAAATGTTTTTATTGTTATCTTCTCTTTTGGTTTAATGTTTAGTTATTATTGGAAGTTAGCACTAATTATGCTGGCCATTATTCCTGTGTATCTTATTATTTATTGGATAACCAACAGGTTGAACAAAAAAACCGAACGTAAAATAATGGAACGTGCCGCTGATTTGGAAAGCCAACTGGTAGAATCATTAAATGCAGTAGGGACTATTAAACGTTTTGGATTGGAAGATTTTGCCAATATAAAAACAGAAACTCGTTTTATCAATTTACTGCATATTGGTTTTACCTCAGCATTAAACAGTATTTTTAGCGGCACCTCATCGCAAATTACTTCACAAATATTTACCATTATACTATTGTGGAGCGGTACTTATTTTGTAATTGACCAGGAAATTACACCGGGCGAACTGTTGTCTTTTTACGCTATTATTGGCTATTTTACAGGCCCTGTTGCCAGCCTGATAACCGCCAATAAAACCATACAAAATGCCTTAATTGCCGCCGACAGACTTTTTGAAATTATGGATCTGGAACGCGAAGAAAGTGAAAATAAGTTAAAACTAACAGCAGATAAAATTGGAGATATAGAATTTAAAAATGTGGCTTTTAGATACGGTACGCGAGTTGAGGTGTTTAAGAATTTTAACCTAACCCTTAAAAAAGGAGAAATTACCGCCATTGTAGGCGAAAGTGGTTCGGGAAAATCTACACTTATTTCTTTGTTGCAAAACATGTACCCTTTGCAAAGTGGCAACATAAGTATAGGCGGTATAGACTTGCAATATATAGAAAACCATAGTTTACGTAAACTGGTAAGTGTAGTACCACAAAAAATTGACTTGTTTGCCGGTAATGTTATAGAGAATATTGCCGTGGGCGAATTTGAACCCGATATGGAACGTATTTTAAATATTTGTAAAAGCATAGGTGTTTTAGAATTTATAGAAACCCTGCCCAACGGATTCAACACCTATCTCGGTGAGAATGGTGCTACACTCTCCGGTGGACAAAAACAGCGGCTTGCCATTGCCCGGGCATTATATAAACAACCTGAAATTTTGGTATTGGACGAAGCCACCTCATCATTAGACAGTACCTCGGAAAACTATATACAACGTACTATAAAAAGCTTACGAAAACAACATAAAACCATTGTGGTTATTGCTCACAGACTAAGTACAGTGGTGCATGCAGATAAAATTGTGGTAATGGAAAAAGGCAAAGTAACAGAACAAGGGAGCCACTCAGAACTCTATAAGAGAAAATCACAATACTATAAATTATGGGAACAACAAATGCCGGTTTTAGATAAGGCCAGTTAGAAAAATAAACCACTAAAAATATGCTATGACAACCATTAAACAATTAAAAAGATTAGAATACATTCATAAATATATTAAGGCTGCCCGTACCGGTTCACCTTCAGAATTTGCCAAGCGGATAGGTATTAGCGAAAGCCAGTGGTATAATATTCTGGAAGATTTAAAAATAAAAGGTTTTCCCATAGTCTATTCCCGTAGGATTAAACATAAAAGTGCACAAAATAATGTTATGATAAAATAAAAGTTTAATTTAAAAATTTTAATTTTATGAAAAATTTAGAAAATTATGGTGTTCAAAAATTGAGTACTAGAGAAATTAAGGAAACCGATGGAGGTGGTCGGTTTGCAGAGTTTGTTGGATGGTGTTATGGTACAATAGCTAGATACTATTATAGAGGAGGATGTGTACAATCACAATATGGAATTCGTTAAAAATTAATATTATGAAGAATTTAGAAAATTATGGAGTTCAAGAGCTAAGTATTGTTGAAACTCAAAGAACTAATGGAGGAATTTGGCCTTTAGTAAGAGCAGCAGTAGCCGTTGCTTTTTGGCATTGGGATAATTGGGATGATATTAAAGCTGGTTTTGAAAGAGCTCAGCAATAAGTATCTATATTTACTTAAGGTTGACGGTAATAATTTTATTACTGTCAACCTTTTTAAATAAAAAACAGGAGGAGAGTTTAATTTACACTCCCTCTTTATATTCAATTTTATGAGTAAATGTATTGTTAAACTCAATATTATAAATACCATTATTATAATTCTCTTAATCATTTTAGTTATTATTAATGGAGAATACTTAAGACCCCAATTTAGATATTCACAATTCTTAAACACAATTTTTGGCTCTTTGCCAAACTTTGTTGGTTCTTTTATTATTTTTATAATGATATTAAGTACTTTCATAAAAAAAATAGTTGCTAAGAACGAAATCGGCAATCTTAAGTACTTGTTGATAATATTTGGATTTTTAGTTTTTTTGTTTCTAACTATTGAGGAATATTTTCCATTTTTTACTGGAAGTAAAACTTTTGACATTTATGATATCATTGCAAATATAGTAGGAGTATCATTTGCTTACATTTTCTTTGTTCTTTTAACAAATAGATGCCTAAAAAAGAGTACCGTATTATGATCCTAAAAAGATTAAACTTAAATTTATGTTTAGTTAAATCAAATAGGTTATTATTTCTCTTCATAATTATTATTTTAGGAGTTATTCTAAATTTTTTATTATCATTTATATATTATGATTTATTAGGTATAAATTTAGGACAGGAAAATGATTCACTTCTTTCTATACCCAAAAATATGCAATTCATTTTAGCAATTTTTATTGCTCCTTTGATTGAAACAGCTTTTTTTCAATATTTCCCTATAGTTCTAACTTTAAGAATCTTATTAAATCTTAATATAATTTCTTCTTATTCTAAAAAGTATTTTTACGTCGCTGTAATCATTTCTTCACTTTTATTTGCCTTAATCCATACTTTCAGCATTGTATATTTTTTTGTAACTTTTATTATGGGATTATATTTTGGATACATTACCATTATATCAGAGTTTGTAAGAGAAAAAAGAATAAATGTTTTTATTTCAGTAGGTTTAGTACATGCTCTTCTAAATTTAATGGCAATCATTTTTGATTAACAACCTTATACTAACCTTCATTACATTAAAAGAAGATTTAGCTAGAATTTATATGCTACATCGTAATAAAACCAAACTTGCTCAGTTAAAAATAACTCCAGATGGCATGAATTTATTGATGCACTATGAAAAGGTTGTTACCTAAAGTGTGGTTGAAGGGTGTTTTATAAAAAAGATTACTTAGTTATACTCGCAAAGACAAACTTTCATAACCAAAAAAATAGATTAATAATTTAAAAAACGTAATTTTATGAAAAATAAGGAGAATTATGGTGTTCAGAGTTTGGATACCAGAGAAATTAGAGAAAAGAAATTAGAGAAATTGATGGTGGAGGAATAGATTTTTGGGATGTTTACTTCTGGTTATGGTCAAAAGCTGATGAAGTAGGCCCTCAAAACCCAGGAGCAAATGGTTATATGGGGTGTAAACTATAAAAGACCATCCAAATGAAAGGGGGGTTATAAATTTAAAAACTAAGACCCTCCTTGTTTAGAACTTACACACTTTATGGAATAGTGTCTTAAAAAATTATAAAATGTTATTTGTAAAAATCAAAAAAAAATATTTTATAATATTCTCAATCTTATTATCGGTTTTTCTCTCTTTTTTTTTAACTTATTTTTTAAGTTTTCTTAATGAAAAACCTATACATTCTGAAACATTAAATAACTATTCGACTCTAAAATCACTTATATTCCGTGTTTTAATAGGCCCCTTTCTTGAAACTTTGATATTTCAAGCTGCTATAATTGAATTTATAATGTACCATTTAAAAATTAAAAAATTAGCAGTACCAGTTCTAGTTTCAGGAATTATTTTTGGCATAGTCCATTATTTTAATAATTTTAATGTTATTTATATGGTATATGCCATTTTGCTTGGTTTTATTCTTTCATTAATTTATGTAATTGCAAAAAAAAGAAAAGATACAAACCCTTTTTTAATTACATTTATTTGTCATTTTTTTATAAATCTTATTGCATTTATTCTGAGAATATTCAACACCTAAGACAGATTATTGGTTGCATTATAATACTTAATAAAAATTATCCAAAAATGAAATCATTAACAAAAAAATCAATCAGAAGAAGTCTATTTTTAACAGGTATTTCATTTATTTTCTTTTATTTTGTTGTTTTCCGAAATTGGGATAAAATTAAAGAATTTATATTGAATCTCTTATTAAATTAATGATTTCATTCATT
>PDWJ01003140.1_pt1 | contig 16187 bp, 14 predicted proteins | sample 1430881 | NCBI WGS metagenome assembly PDWJ01 (sample SAMN01162460, study PRJNA174530) | Oral metagenome, whole genome shotgun sequencing project. | biome: Marine environment; feature: Marine mammal; material: Swab sample of the gingival sulcus; isolation source: swab sample of gingival sulcus... | reverse complement strand
GCAGGTATCGAATCGGTATCAAAGGGTCAAAGAGAAGCCGCAAGAGCTATTGCCATGAATGAACGACAGGTTATGGGGATTGTCATACTGCCCCAGGCCATGCGGGTGATTGTCCCGCCGATGACCAGCGAATATCTGGCCATTGCCAAGAACTCGTCTTTGGCTGTAGCCATTGGCTATCCCGAATTTGTCAGCGTCGGTGGTACCATCTTGAACCAATCGGGCCAGGCAGTTGAAATTGTTGGCATCTGGATGGGGGTCTACCTTTGTATATCTCTTGCCATTTCCATGGGCATGAACATCTACAACACAAAAATCGCCCTGAAGGAGAGATAGAGATGAACAAAACCAAAATGATTCCTGACCGCCTTCCCCCCCGTACCAGTATTGGTGCGATTGGCTGGGTGCGTAAAAATCTGCTTACCCCCTGGTATAATGCAATACTTACCCTGGTCGCAGGCTGGTTGATCTGGTCAGCGGCAGTTCCTTTTGTCAATTGGGCGGTGATCAACGCCAGCGTTACCCTGGACCCTGAAGCTGCCAAGAAAAAATCCGGTGCTGCCTGGGGCTTTATTCGAGAAATGTGGCCGGTATTCATGACCGGTGTCTATCCAGAACAGGAACGATGGAGGCCCCTGGTGGCGTTAGGCGTAGTGGTGATCATTGTTTGCCTTTCTCTGGTACATAGATTTCGACGAACCCGATGGCTGCGGGCTGTCTGGTTTCTCTCTCCCATTGTTATCTTCAGTTTGCTCTATGGTGGAGGCATCACCGGACTTCCCGCCGTAGGTACCCACTACTGGGGCGGACTCATGCTGACCGTCACTCTGGCAGTAGTAGCGATGCTGGCTGCTTTTCCGATCAGTGTGCTTCTTGCCCTCGGCCGAACTTCGGATATGCCCATTGCCCGGCAATTCTGCGTGGCCTATATTGAACTTATCCGTGGGGTACCTCTGATTACCATTTTGTTTATGGCGTCGGTGGTTCTGCCGCTGTTTCTGCCTGCCGGAACAGAACTTGACAAGGTGCTTCGGGCCATGGTGGGTATTACCATGTTTTTCTCCGCCTATCTGGCTGAAAATATCAGGGGGGGGCTGCAGGGAATTGTTCGGGGTCAATACGAAGCGGCTGACGCGCTGGGCATGAGTTACTGGACCAAGGTGCTGGTTGTTATCCTGCCCCAGGCTCTTCGTATTGTCATCCCGCCGATGGTGAATAATTTTATTGGTATCTTCAAGGATACATCTCTTGTTGGAATTGTAGGGCTGGTAGATCTTTTACAGATCGCCTTTGCCACCACCTCCAATCCCAAATGGTTTGGCCGGCTTGAAGAAGCCTATGTCTTTATCGCATTCTGGTACTGGGTGTTCTGCTACGGACTTTCCAGATACAGCCAGCATCTTGAACGTAAAATGCCCTCTGCCGGCAAATAGAAGGAAACATGATGGACACTGTCAACAATTTGAAAGATTCTCCTGTGGTCATAGACATTCAAGGATTAAACAAGTGGTACGATCAGTTCCACGTCCTCAAGGATATTAACCTTCAAGTTCGCCAGCAAGAAAAGGTGGTCATCTGCGGCCCGTCAGGCTCTGGAAAGTCCACCCTTATCCGCACCGTAAACCGTCTGGAAGAGCATCAGGAAGGAACCATTGTGGTTGACGGCACCCCTCTGACCAATGACATAAAAAAGATTGAACATATCCGCAAAGAGGTGGGGATGGTCTTCCAACAGTTTAATCTTTTTCCCCACATGAACATTTTGGATAATGTTACCTCAGGTCCTATCCACGTTCGTAAAATGCCGAAAAAAAAGGCCGAAGAAATTGCCTTTACCTATCTTGAACGGGTCGGGATTGCCGAGCAGGCGAACAAATTTCCCGGTCAGCTCTCCGGCGGTCAGCAGCAACGGGTAGCCATTGCCAGAGCCCTTGCCATGCAGCCGAAAATCATGCTTTTTGACGAACCGACTTCAGCCCTGGATCCTGAAATGATTAAAGAAGTCCTGGACGCGATGCGGGAATTGGCGGAACAGGGGATGACCATGATCTGTGTGACCCATGAAATGGGCTTTGCCAGAGAAGTGGCCGACACCATGGTCTTTATGGATAATGGACAAATTGTTGAGTATGCCCCGGTCGATGAGTTTTTCACCGCCCCCCGGGAAGAACGTTGTCGAGAATTTCTCGAGCAGATCTTAAACCATTAACACTCGGTATAACTTACCGCCAGCCCGCCAAGAGATGTCTCCTTGAATTTGCTCGACATCTCAAGTCCTGTCTGCTTCATCGCCTTGATACAGGCATCAAGAGGCATGAAGTGCTGACCGTTGCCCCGCAAGGCTAGAGAAGCGGCAGTCCACGCCTTGATCGCGCCGAATCCGTTGCGTTCGATACAGGGCACCTGAACAAGACCGTTCACAGGGTCACAGGTGAGACCCAGATGGTGTTCCAGGGCGATTTCTGCTGCGTTTTCTATCTGTTCCGCATCTCCTCCCTTTACTGCACAAAGTCCGGCAGCAGCCATTGCAGAAGCAGAACCGATTTCTCCTTGACATCCTACTTCTGCACCGGAAATAGAACTGCGATGTTTTATCAGTCCACCAATGGCAGCAGCGGTAAGCAGAAACTCTTCTACCTGATCTTCCCGTCCCCCTTCATGCTGTAGAAAATAGTAGAGAACAGCAGGGATAACTCCGGCAGCGCCATTGGTAGGGGCGGTTACCACCATATGACCGGCAGCGTTCTCCTCACTCACTGCCATGGCATAGGCACAGAGCCAGTCGTTGATGGTAGAATTTTCAGGGCTTTCCAAAAGCTGGGTATGCAGGGCTTTTGCCCGACGCACCACTCCAATCCTTCCCGGCAAAACCCCTTCCGTAGCAAGCCCCCGCTCAACACACAGACGCATAGCCTTCCAGATCATTGCCAGATCATTATCGTACTGTGTTTTTGTCACAAGACGCAGTTCATTATGCCGTTTCATCGCCGCTATGCTCAAACCGCTGGCTTCGGCCATAGTCAGCATCTCTTTTGCCGTTTCAAAGGGATACGGAATATCGGCAAGGCTTTCTGTCTTTATCGGAGCAACCACCCCGCCAAGAGTTTCCCGGGTGGCAATAAAACCTCCTCCTACTGAAAAATAGGTTTCCGCTAACAACACTTCTCCTGAGCGGGATCGCAGTTCACAGATCATACCGTTTGGATGTTCCGGCAAAGCAGCACCAAGGTCAAAAACAATATTATCCTCAGGAGAAAAACCAACCGATTGATTATCCACCAAAAATGAGTCTGTCTTCCATATTTTTTCGATAATGCTTTCCACGTCCTCCTCTGCCAGACCAAGGGCAGTATAACCGTGGAAACCAAGAGCAACCGCTTTGTTGGTGGCATGCCCCTCTCCGGTGAAAGCAAGAGAACCCTTCAGGATACAGTACGCACGCACCTCCTGAGGTGGATGAACTTTTATCCACCCTTCTATTTTCTCGAGAAAATCTGCGGCAGCCACAATGGGACCGACGGTATGGGAACTGGATGGTCCGATACCTGTTTTTAATAATTCGAAGGTGCTGACAAACATCTGGTGCCTATGGTTATTAGTATCACTATGTTAAACTGCTATCCAGTAGCTTAATTTAATCGATCACAGGGAGAAAGGGTAGACGTTTTCTGTTTCTCACAACCACAAGAAAAACCTTAATGATAACCGCATATTGCTGAATGATCTGCTAAAAATAAATATCCCTCTATTTGAGATCCATACAATAAAAGAGCAACAATGCCTGTACCGGGAACAGAACAATAAAGTGGATGGATAATTACAGAATATGGTAAGTAACCCCATCCTCAATCTTCAGCGTTGCATCATTGTCCGTCAGAACGTTGTAAGTCACACTGTCTATAACCTCTTGTGGATTAGAATCATTCCAGCTATTTCCCAGATTGACCGTATCTTTACTGTCAGCAGTTGTATCGCCGTTGATGAGCAAGGAGTTGTCATCGTCGGTCATGCCCTTCACACTTTCAGCATCAAAGGTGACAGTTTGCTGACCATTGTCGGTGAGATCAATGACTTCCATGTTGAGCAACTCAACTCCAAGCGATGTGAAATTCACATTTTCTTGTTCTACGACCAGTGTATCTTCTCCGCCGTAGCCATCCTGTCTGACAGCATTCACATTCAAGATAATGGTGTCGTTGCCTGGACCCGGCGGGGTCACGCCGTCATTGACAGTGACATTGAATGTTCCCGTCTCTGAAGGTGTTGAGGCGGCATTATTTTCCGTCTCCACCGTGTGTGCCGTAACGCTCACTGTTTTGTTTATGTTATATTTCGTGGTGAAGCTGAGGGTGCCAAGCTGGTTATGCTGGATACCTGTAATGGTGTAGGTATCGGTATCCCAGTCGTAGCTGCTTGTCCCGGCATTGAATGAGATATCCTCACCAACACCAAAACCCGCAAAAGTTACTGTGGCGGTCTCCGAGCCATCAGAATCAAGCATACCCGGATCGAGGTTGATGGAAACCGGGGCGTTTGCCGTGCCCGAGGTGTCCGCTGGATTGATAGTCAGGCCATCGGCCACGGCGGTTACTCCCACATGGACATCCTGGGTGGAAGTTTCATCAGCAACACCTGCAATCAGCTCACCATTGTGATCCACTTCATATTCCGTTACAGAAAGGGTCAGCTCAATGTCGTTACTATCGTTGGTGGGGGGAAGAATCTTCAAGCCGTGGAATTGGGCTGTCGTTAACTGAATGGGTGCATTGCCATTGCCATCGGTATCATTGACGGGATCTAAATCAGCATGATGATTACCGGAATCGGTAATATAGAACCAACGAGGATCACCATCACCAGTAAAGACAGTTGTTGTGCCATCCGCTAAGTAGATCGCTGCTCCAGACGGTACATCTTCAAGGGCAATATAACCCAACATTTCCGGCGAATCATGGTTGCTGCCGGCGTCTTGATCGGTGTCATCGGTGACGGTTGGAAGAGTGAATCCCAAGGCAACCTGTGTGTCTTCTGGTGTGGTTACTGAAATATCAGGATCCCAATCGGGAGCATCACTTATGGGGTTCACCGTGGCATTGATTGTATAAGTACTCGTCACTCCATCGACCGTTGTCTGATACTGGAAGGTGTCTTCACCGCTGAAATTGGCATCCGGGGTGTAGGTTATCGTCCCATCCGCTTGCACCACGGCGGAACCAAAGGATGGTTCCTGGCCAACTAAAATGGAGGTATTTCCAGGACCGGTGGCATTGGAATTGGTGTTGAAGTTAAGAGAAGTATCTTCATCGAGTGTAATATCAGTATCCCCTGGCGTATCATCCACCACGGTGACAACAAAATTACTGCTATGGCTATCCAGGGTGTGGTCATGGTCTTTGACATCGATGTTAAAGGTGAGGTCAATTTCATGAGATCGAGCAATAACATCGTTCTCATGATCAAGATTTTTCAGAAGGGTAAAGGTATAACCAACTCCAGCACCTGTATCCGTTGGATCGGTGATTTTAACGGTAAAGACATCATCACCACCGGCCATAGCCGCTAAGGTATGCCCCCCATCGCGAAGTTCATAACTGATACGATTCCCATCAGAAGAGAAGGAATCCTCAGTCCCCCCATTGTCATCAATTAAATAGTCCAGTTCGGGTTGCACAGAATCAAAGGTGACATCAATTTGATCCGTATTATGAGTTATATTGATCGTACCTGTTTTCACCAGGAGGGCAGCATCTGGATCGGAGCCACCCGAGAGATTCATTTCATTAACGGATGCATCAGTGGTGGAATTAATGACAGGTTTTCCACCATCTTGAATAAAGATCGTCTGTTCCTCCGCTACATTGGAAATGTCACCATCGCCATCGATCAACGTATATTTGAAGGAGAATTCAAGATCGGAACCATTAACGCTGCTATGATCAATATTTCCTTTGGGAGTAAAGGTCCAAGCCCCTGTTACCCTGTTGAGCAAAAAAGTTCCAAAATCGGCAGTAAATTCATAATTATTGCCGCCCTTATCAACCCCGGAATCAACATTGACCAAAGCATTGTAGTTACCGGAGTCATCCGTAAACTGGATTTGATGGAGGGTAACGGTGGTGTTTCCCGCCTCCATGGTAACGTAATCTTCACCCGTGGCAAAAGAAACACCGTCGGTTATCACATTTCCAGAAACTGAGCGTCCAAGATTTTCGGCCACATTTTCCTCTGTGACACTGACATCGATGGAATCCATTGCATAGGGGACATCGTCAATATTGATGGTGATCGTTGCTTCCGTCCCCGCGTCACTGTTTACGCCGTCATTTGTATCAGCGTCAATCGGCTTGAATGTGAAGGCGACACTGTCCGTTGCCGGACTATACCAGTTGGGACCAAATTCTTTGCTTCCATCACCATAAGACCATTCTGGAACATAATAGAGAGTCAAGTCACCGGTACTGGCAATCTCTTCATCCAATGTTACCTGTGTCGTCAAGGCTGCATCTTTATAGAGATTTCCATAATCGGGCAATGAAGTAATCTTGAAACCATTGATTGTTGAATCAGAATCAGTACCAGTCAAAACCACTTGAATAGAGGTTGCGGAATCATCTGTATCACCATTAATAACAGCCTCGGGAGAATCATCCTTATCACCGGTAAAGCTCGCACTTATCCCCACCGGCGCATCATTGACAGCATCAATGGTAATGGTGGTGGTAGCAGTATTGGAGTTACTTTCATCATCGGTCACTGTAACATTGACAACACGTTGAGTGGTGTCTGGATCATCGGAGGTATTATTGAACTGAATCGCCTCAATCGCCGCTTCATAATCCGCCCTGGTGAAGTTTCCGGTTAGAGTAACGGTGATTTGACCTCCAGCAGTAGAAGTGGTAGCATTGAACTTGCCATCAACGCCACTAAGATCAAGAAGATCACTCGCTTGCGGATTGGTCAGAACAATGACGGCCTGTTGGAGATTGGTATCATCCATATCGGTGATGCAAGTATCGATATCGGCAATGGCGATGGGACGTCCTTTCACCCAGGTGGTTTGATAATCGTTACCGAAAACACCCGAGGAATCGTCCCGATCAAGGTCAATAACCGGGGTACCGTTGATGCTGATCTCTTGAGTGCCTGTACCGCTATTACCTCCATCGGCTGGTGGTGGCATCGAAGACTCTATCACCACATCGGTACTCGGGGCAACATTACTGTTTTTCTCAGTCGGTTCTATCTCCCTGAAGAAAACGGAATAACCCCATTCAGCTTCATTCGGACTGTTCACCGGCAACTCTTCATAAGAAAACTCATTCTCGGGATAATCATAACTATCACCATAATGGACGATGTTATCCAGTTCATCCATCGACAACAGAGTGGAGTCAAAAGAATCAAAATAATTACTCATGAACTCGATATCAAAGAAGAAGTAACCAGACTCTGTGATCGAAATTGTCCGCCCATTATTCAACTGGATATTAAGTATTGCTCCTTCAATGGAATGATTCCTCTCGGTAACTCCATAAACGGCATCCCCTGCATAGATGGGATCTCCCACCTTGAGATCACGGCTTGTTCCATCATCGGCTTCCACCTTGAAGCGTCCATTAATCACCGCTACGCGTCCAGCCAGGATTTTTGCACTTCCTTGTGCATTCTCGATGCTACTACCACCGTTGGCATTTTGTTGCTTGTCGTTCTGTTCAGGCATAAATACCTCCAGTCCCGTCGGGCAGATTATTCAATTATAGCCATGCAATTTCGATATTAAGTAGATATCATTCCAAAATTTTATCATAAAAAAAACAGCAAACATAGGGCAGTCGAGTAATTTCATACATTCATCTATTACTGGTTCTTCCTAGATGAGTTCCTGAAAAGAGAAAAGCTGTGTAGGGACTGTTTCTTAATCCCTGATCGAACAAAAATGGGAGGTTCAAGGAAATTGCAACATCAAGGCTATTTCAATGAGTTTCAGATGCGACTAAATCAGCTGTTAAGTGATTACGAATTGTCACAGCATCAAGCCGCAGGGAGATGGAATAGTTTAAATTGCGACGTTGTGATTTTCATATCTTCATTTTCACATGATGATTTTTTACACGTCACAGTGTGCAAAAAAAAGGACAAACGTTTTTCACAACGTCTGTCCTTTTCTAGAAACTACAACGTTTTTAATTAACAGCTATTTCTTCCAACAATCATCATTCAGTTGTCCTTCACTTCTGGCAACAATACAGGTAGCAGCAAGGTCACCTGTTACGTTAAGGCTGGTACGTCCCATATCAAGCAGTGCATCAATGCCCAGAATCATCGCATAGGCTGCGGCAACCGCGCTACCCGGCTCAACTTTAAGACCAACCGATTCAAGAACCATCAGCAACATAATCGCACCGGCTCCGGGAACACCTGCAGTTCCAATGGAAGCAAGTACCGCTGTTGTAATTACGGTAATTTGCTGTGCTACAGTTAATGGCAGCCCGATGGCGAGACCAACAAAGATAGCACAAACGCCCTGATAGATTGCGGTTCCATCCATATTGATAGTTGCACCAAGAGGCAAAGTGAAAGAGTACACCCCTTTGGAAACCCCCATCCTATCCTTGGCAACAGCCATGGTTACCGGCAGGGTTCCACCACTGGAACGGGTGACAAAGGCGGTAAGCATCGCACCTCTAGCCCTTGCAACAAAGGCCTTCAGGCTGATTTTATTAAATGCAAGCAGACTGCCATACACAAGGACCAGTTGAGCAATCAGGGCAACATAAACAGCAAGAGTCACACTTCCAAGCGGACCAAAGGCAGCTGCCCCCTGCTTTCCAAAAACCACAGCGATCAATGCAAATACACCGATTGGGGCATATTCGAGTACCCAGCCAACAACCTTGTACATAATCTCTGCACAGCCTTCAAAAAAACGAAAAACGGTTTCTCCGGCTTCCCGTACTCTCTCCTCCGGGCTCTGGCGAATATAGGAAAGACCGATTCCAAACATCAGGGAGGCAAAAATTGTAGGTAGAATTTTACCACCAGCAATGGCAGAGAAAGGATTTTTAGGAATGATATTTAAAAAAGTGCTGACAAGACTTGGCGCCTTAATCTCTTTTCCTTTGGCTGCAACATCGGCAACCATATCCATTCCCGCACCGGGGCTGAAAAGATTTCCAATAAGAAGGCCCAGGGCAACCGCAAATCCTGAAGTCAACAGATAAAAACAGAACGCCTTAACCCCAACTTTTCCGAGTTTTGCCGGATGAATACTTGCAGCACCAACAACCAGAGTAAAAATAACCACCGGCATAACAATCAGCTTCAGCAAACGAACAAAGATATCACCTAATGGGCTGACCCAGCTGATTCCCGGTCCAACAACTAAACCGACGACCGCACCGAGCACCAGACCCAGCAGAATCCGAAGCAGAAGGTTTGAATTAAAATACCAACTAAAAAGACCACGTTTTTCTTTCATTCTTTACCTCAATAGTTAGGAATTTATTAAATACTGCGAAGAAACCGCAATAACAAGTACTGGCATTGAATATATCCGCCCCTTTAACTATTGCAAGAGTTTGTTATTATATAGAGGTATATTTATGAAAAGAAAGCAAAAGCTCCATAATCTAAAACCTATTAAATCGAAAGGTGCTATAATGATCGCATATTATGATGGCAAGTTTTCAGCTAAAGAAGAAATCTTTATTTCTCCCGATGACCGCGGGTTCCTCCTCGCCGACGGTCTATACGAGGTCGTTCGCAGTTACAACGGTAAATTATTTTGTATGGAAGAACATATCGAGCGTCTGAACTACGGTGCACGCGAGCTACGCCTCGAAAACACAGATTTTTCTTCCCTTGGTGAAATTGCCCGGCAACTGCTTGAAAAAAACAATCTCCAAGGGGATGCTACAGTATATCTGCAGGTAACAAGAGGTGTCGCCGCCAGAAAGCACGCTTTTCCAGCAGCCCAAACCCCTCTCACCGTTTTCGCCAGCGCCTCACCTTTTGACGCGGGCAAGGGCGCAGCGGCACGACGTGATGGTGGTACGGCCATCACCCTGCCGGATCAAAGATGGGCCAGATGTGATATGAAAACAATTGGTCTTACCGCAAATGTTCTGGCCAACCAGGAGGCGGTTGAGCGAGGAGTCAAGGAAGCTCTTTTTGTGCGTGACGGAGTCATACTGGAAGGAACCCATACAAACTTTTTTGGAGTGATGGATGGTTGTCTGGTTACTGCTCCGGCAAATAACTATATTCTAGGTGGAATCACCAGAAAGGTTACCATCGAGCTTGCTCGGGAACTTGATATTCCAGTCAAAGAAAAACCTGTTTTTGTAAAAGATATTCCACAACTTGCCGAAGCCTTCATTACAGGAACAACCACTGAGATTATGCCGATAATTTCGATCGATAATGCTCCTGTGGGTGACGGTCGACCAGGACCTGTCACAATAAAATTACAGGAAGCGTATGCAAAGCATATCGCTTAGAGACAAGATCTAGAAACATGAAAAATTAAAGACTAGCGCTGGGTACGGTATAGTCTGCAAAGTGCTGACAAACTGGCTGTATCGTCCTTCAAAAACTATAACATATCTTTATAAGGGGTTATGCCTCGGTCTTTTCCTCAACCGGTAATACTTGTAAGCCGTTGCCTCGGTTTTGATTACTGTCGCTATGACGGACAGCAACTGCGGGCAGAAATCATTGAGCTGTTGCAGGGGCATGTACAGTTTATCGATATCTGCCCGGAAATGGCAGCCGGACTTGGAGTGCCAAGAGCACCAATACGACTTTGCTTAAAAAATGACGTCATCGAGGTTTTGCAACCGGCAGAATCGCGAACGGTGACCGGAGAACTGGAAGCCGCAGCAAATGATGTTCTGCCCCTTTTTACAGATTGTGATGGTGCAGTATTGAAAAGTAAATCACCATCCTGTGGTCTGTATGATACCAAGGTTTTTCACGGCGAAAACCTGCCCCAGCTCCTTCGCTGGGGCAGCGGTGTACTCGGAGAAAAGATTTTAAAAGCGGCAGACAACAGGGCGGTTGATGACGAGATGCGACTCAGCAATATCAATCTCCGGGAACATTTTCTCATTAAACTTTATGCATCTGCTCGTTTTCGTGAAATTTCCAAGACAATGAAAATGAAAGATCTAATCTCTTTTCATGCGTCCTACAAATTTCTCTTTCTCGCCTACAACGAACAACACTTTCGTCAATGTGGCAAAATTGTTGCCAACCACGAAAAATTGCCAGCCCGGGATGTATTTAGTCTTTATCGTACGGAGATGACACAACTTCTAAAACGTCCTTTTCGCAGAGAAGCAATGGTCAATACCCTGTATCATGCCTATGGTCTGATCACCGAGGAACTGACAACAAAAGAGAAAAGATACATCATCAACACAATTGAAGAATACAGGGACAATAGAATCTCGTTACAGGCGGTAACTCGCCTCATAGAAGAACAGGCGCTTCGCTTTGGTCAGCAATATCTCCTCGACCAGGCTTTGTTCCAGCCTTTTCCACCGGAACTTTCGCCATTTACAGCCAGTGGAAAAGAAAGGAAGGTCGAGTGAAAAAGAAAGTCTAGCAATTAGTTTTAATACCGCAGTGTTTCACCGGTCTCTTACCTTCTCACTTTTTATTCCGTCGACAATCTGGGCACTTGTATGACCTCCGTTGATGCAGTATAGTGCCCATTTTGGACAATATAAAAAACAATTTCAGGAGAAAACAATGAATATCAAACAGTACTTCACCGACACAGAAGGTGTTGGCGTTTTATCAACGGCTGACGCCGACGGCAAGGTTAACAGCGCGATCTATTCCAGACCCCACCTGCTTGATGACGGCTATGTCAGCTTTATCATGCGTGACCGATTGACCAGAAATAATCTGCAGCATAACCCTTCTGCCCATTTTCTTTTCATGGAAAAGGAAAGAGGGTTCAAGGGTGTTCGTATGTATCTTGAAAAGGTCAAGGAAGTTGAAGACAAGGAACTTATTGCCGAGCTTTCAAGAAGGACAAGTGAAACCAGCGTGGATGATGGTTCCTCTATTTTTCTGGTATCATTCAAACTGGTCAAGATGCTCGAGCTCTTGGGAGACAAAGAGATTTCTGTCGAGTAAGAACCGTAGGAATGATCTGCACCTAACTGATAACCCTGCCCTGTTACAGGCTGTAAAGCATGGCAGGGTTTTGTCTATATTATCGACGAAGAAAATGCCATGGGGCCAGCTCCTGAGCCAGTTTTGCAGGCAGCGAACATCAACCCTTGGCAAAACCTATCCCGAGCCCATCATTGATTTACAAGCATCACGAAAGCTTGCCTTGACCGCTTTTCACTCTCTATCCTGATATCTAAATGGGGAACACGCGTTGAGCAAAACGCCTGGTGTATAGAACAACACAACTACAAGGAAAAAATAGCATTCTACTTGAGCAAATCGTTTAATTCTTCCTGAGTCAACAAAGAGCGTGGCGTCATTTGTCGACGGTCAGCCAGCACCCTTTGGTCAACATTTTTTCTTCGATCAACACCAAGACGCGGGTTGGTTATTGACCGGAACCAGGCATACAGGTTTTTTCGCGTTTTTTTGCCCTCACGGATATCACACCGTCGTTCATAGTTGGCACGACGACGATCGCCATTTCTCCGACATCCCTGCCTGGATCTTCTTTCACCGCCATTATTACGTTTCTCTTCAGGACTGTTCATTTGACCTTTGTATTACAAACCGGACGCAGTATTTTTAACATATCATTACTATTAACCAACATCCTGTCTCAAAACAACTTCTATTTCCGACAAAAATTAAAACATCGAATTAAAAACAGCCATTGAGAATACATCATCTTGTAATAATAGCAAGGACTTCAAACTATCTATCAGATTGCGTTTCAAGTGTAAACAGCCAAAAAACTGCGCAACAAGTTTCTAGAGAATTCAGGTCAATAGAAAAAGAAAAGATACCGGTTTGACCCAAATATTTTCGATGCCAAAGCACCATTGCTGTAAGGAGTTTTTTTCAGCTCCCCCGTTTGTTCATTGAATTTTTATGCAAAATCTGTCATTGTCACCATAGATAGAGGGAGGTATGAAATCCATCATATGCAACTTTAAGGAGGTAGTATGAAGAAAATTGTAACCCTTGTTTCTGTAGTAACTATCTGTATGATCATGAGCGCAACTGCAATGGCAAAAAAGTTAACAGTTGCCTGCGACACCAACTTTCCCCCTTTTGAGTTCAAAGACCCTGCAACTGGTAAACACACTGGATTTGACGTTGAACTGTGGGCGGCGATTGCCAAAAGAATAGGTCTTGATTACAAACTTCAGCCCATGGATTTCAACGGAATTATCCCAGGACTTCAGTCTGGACAACTTGATGTTGGTATTGCAGGAATTACCATCAAACCTGAAAGGGCAAAAGTTGTCGATTTTTCTGACGGATATTATAAAGCCGGTCTGCTGATACTGGTTGGCATCAACAACAGCGAGGTCGCTGACATTAAGGACTTAAAAGGCAAGGTCGTTGCCACCAAGCTTGGAACCACATCGGCTGATTTTGTTAAGGCAAATGCCGATGCAAAGGATGTAAAACTGTTCCCCAATAACGATGCCATGTTCATGGAGCTGATGAGTGGCGGTGCCGATGCAGTAGTTTTTGATTCGCCAGTAATCAGTGATTTTGTTCGTAAAGCAGGTCAGGGCAAAGTAAAAATCGTCGGTCCTATTTACCAAGGACAGTCTTACGGTATTGGTTTTCCCAAAGGCAGCGAACTGGTCGAAAAGGTTAATAAGGCTCTTGCCGCTCTGCGCAAAGACGGAACATACACTGCATTGTATATGAAATGGTTTGGTACTGAACCTAAATAGTCTATACTTTTGCTGTCGATTCCATGTTAACGCCGTAGCTGTCCAGATCAAATACACTGCGGCGTTTTTATTTGTCTTTCCGGGAGCCAGTCATCCTGGAGAACCATTATTTTGACGAGTGACCAGCCATGGCATTTCAATTCGAACCGAGTGTAGTTATCGAAACCATCCCCATGTTGATGCGTGGGTTAAAACTTACCATGCAAATCACCATCGGTGGAATTTTTCTGGGTTTTATTCTTGGCTCTGCCGCCGGGCTGATGAAAATATCACGCAATTTTTTCATCCGTAAACTGGCAGGCATGTATATCGAGTCCATACGGGGTATACTCCTATGCTGGTACAGGCGATGTTTCTCTATTACGGTGTCCCCATGGCGGTCGGTATACGCATTCCTCCAATAACGGCAGGAATTATAATCATAGCGGTGAATTCTGGAGCATATATTGCTGAAATTGTTCGTGGCGCTGTGCAATCAATAAACCCCGGGCAGATGGAAGCTGGTCGTTCGATAGGTCTGACTCACTCGGAGGCAATGTTTTATGTTATCTGGCCTCAGGCACTGAAACGAATGATTCCTCCCCTCGGAAATCAGTTCATTATCAGTCTCAAAGACACATCCCTGTTAATGGTCATTGGTGTTGGAGAACTGATGCGTACCGGACAGGAAATAACAGCGGTCAATTTTCGCGCATTTGAAGTGTATATGGCCGTTGCGCTGGTTTACCTGGTTCTTACCATGTCGATTTCCAGGGCAATGAAAATGTTTGAAGACCGAATGAACGTCACCTGAGGATAGCACCATGATTGAAATTAAAAATCTCCACAAAAGCTTTGGTTCCCTGGAAGTTATCAAAGGCGTAGATTTACACGTAGCGCCTGGAGAAGTTGTCTGTATTATAGGTCCTTCAGGATCTGGAAAATCAACGGTTTTACGTTGTATCAACCGCCTTGAAGAACCTACCGAAGGAAAGATCATTGTCGATGGCGATGATATTATGGCAAAGGAAACCAATATAAACACGGTAAGAACTGAAGCCGGGATGGTCTTTCAACAGTTCAATCTTTTTCCTCACATGTCAGCCCTTGCCAACGTGATGCTTGGTCCTTTAAAAGTCCGCTCGATGAAGAAAAAAGATGCTAGGAAACTGGGAATGTCTTTGCTTGATAAGGTTGGACTTGCCGATAAAGCAGAGACCTATCCCGACCAGCTTTCAGGTGGTCAGAAACAGCGGGTGGCAATAGCCAGGGCTCTTGCTCTGCAACCCAAGGTTATTTTGTTTGACGAGCCAACTTCAGCCTTAGATCCAGAGCTGGTTGGTGAGGTTCTCGAGGTTATGAAACGGTTGGCAGCAGAGGGCATGACCATGGTTGTTGTTACTCATGAGATGGGGTTTGCCAGAGAAGCCGCGGATCGCGTACTTTTTTTTGATGAAGGAATTATCAAAGAACAGGGAAAACCGGAAGATTTTTTCACCAATCCCAAAAATGAGCGGCTCAAGGAATTTCTCGGCATGGTGATTTCACACGAGTAATGCTTCAGGGACTTTTCCCTATGCTACACTCATATCGTCTCGGGATCGTTGCTTTTATATATGCTCGGTCAGGAACTTATCTATCACGGTTTCCAAGGCGTTGCCGTAGGGTGTGTGGAAAATCAGTAATAACTGAATAGCACCCTGCATCAATGAAAGAGATAGCCTGCTCCATATCATTAACCGTAAAAAGCGAGACATGGTAACCTTGTGCGGTTAAATCGCGGATCATCGCCTCATCGGTGATCTCAGCATCTGGGTTATAGCCTTTTACCCCCAATTTTTTCAGATATTCGGTCAAATTTTCCGGATGCTTTCCTTCCACAAGGGCAGCCAGTGGTATATCCGGTGAAAGTCGACGCATCTCTTGCAAATACTCATGGTTAAACGAGGATATGAGCACCAGTTCTTTGACCTTGGCAGCGCTTATAACATCGAGAATTTCACTGACGATACTCAAATCCCCCGGTGCATGGATTTGATCTTTTATTTCAATATTTATCGGCAAACTGTTTTTGCTGGTAAAAGCAAGAACCTCGTCAAGTGTTGGTATCTTCTGGGTGTGGAACTGAGCTATTTCTTGCGGTAAAACCTCGTTGCCGGCAATGGTACCAAAGGGATCTTGCCTGATAAACCATGATCCGGCGTTAAGACGCTGCAGTTCATGCAAAGAAAACTGGCTGGTCAACCACGGCTTGCGGCTGGCAAATTCTGGTCGATCGGTAACATCTGTAGTTCGCCCCAAGTCATCATC
>PDWJ01003137.1_pt1 | contig 16191 bp, 7 predicted proteins | sample 1430881 | NCBI WGS metagenome assembly PDWJ01 (sample SAMN01162460, study PRJNA174530) | Oral metagenome, whole genome shotgun sequencing project. | biome: Marine environment; feature: Marine mammal; material: Swab sample of the gingival sulcus; isolation source: swab sample of gingival sulcus... | reverse complement strand
TATTCTGTCCAAGCATTATGAGACTGCATATAGAGTGCAATGTATTTCTGTGTTAAAACAGTCTCTTCCGATGCTGCAGGCAAACCATTTATAAAATCTGATGCTTTATCCTCAATAACGCCCCACTTTAATAATGAAGCCTTTACCCCATTTTTATAATGTGTTTCATCCCAATTATTAAGCTCTGAAAGGATAAACTCAACTTCAGCATAATCCATAAGAGGTACGGCAAAATTTTGCTTCAAGATTCCCTCACCCGGTAGAGATTCCCACTCGAAGGGTTTTGTATCGTCACTATTGATACCATAGGGCATTCCTACATAGTTCCCCTCATTGTTAGGCGCTGCAAAAATGACAAGACGAGGGTCTTGTAGTCCCTTAAACGGATTTACCTTAGGGGTGGTCGTAGTGAGATTTTTTCCTTGTAACAGCGTAACAAAAGGATAGGCAACTGCAAAGTCAATCCTATTATTTACATAATATGCTTTGTAGAAAGGAGAGGCATTAACATCATTTGTTTCATATTGCAATTCTGCATTATCTTCATTAGAAGTGAATGCTTTGTTTTTTGCTTCACTTATATGCTGTTGTGCTATTGCACTTTCTGAGGTAGCTAACAATTTCAATGCAATACGTAAACGTAACGAATTTGCAAATTTTTGCCATTTTACTAAATTGCCTCCGTTAGATAGAGGTATATACTTCGTATAGATAGGGTCTCCTTGAATGCTTTTTCCTGCTAAAGGCTCCAACTGTGCAGCAGCTTCTTTTAATTCATTTAGAATATCTAGATAAATATCTTTTTGCTGTGCATATTTAGGTTTTAAAATTCCCTCTTGTTTTGCTTTTAGGGCTTGAAAATCGGGATTATCACTACCGTATGAATAGTAAGGGATATCACCAAAGGTATCAGCCATTACATTGAACGTATAAGATAACATAATTCTGCATACTGCTATTTGCCCTTCATTAGGACCATACTTAGCTTCCATTGCAGCTTTTGTTTCCTCATTTGTATTGTAATCAATTACCTCTTTGTAATTTTCCATTGCATTATAGAATTGTCTCCAGGTATCAGCAAGACCGGGACGATACTGGTATCTGTCTTCTTCCGTGTAGTTTACTTGTGCCCAGTATTGCATAGTGCCCAATGTAAAACGTCCCTCAAACCATTCATCTCTACTTTCATCTATTATTTTCTTTGTCGCAGCATTAAATAATGCAGAAGTCGGGGGAATCACAGGTTCGTTAGGATTTTCTTCATAATCTACATCGCAGGCTACCCACGAAAAGACTATGAGGAAAAGTAATAGATTATATTTTATTGTCTTCATAATTGTTTGTTTTTTTAGAATCCGAATTGAATATTAAAACCATAATTTCTTGTTGCCGGTACGAAACCTCCTTCAAGACCTTGTATATTGCCGGAGCCCCCCACTGTTGTTTCAGGGTCAAAACCTTTTAAGTCTAATCCCGTAACGAGCAAGTTCTTTCCGTAGGCAGAAATACGTAAATTTGTAAATGGTCCAAATTTTACTTTCGGGAAAGTATAGCCCAAAGTGATTTCACGCAATTTGATGTAGTCTGCATCAAACATACTTGTTGAGCCTAACTTGCCTGAATAATGTTTTGCCGCCCAAGTTTGTCCTTCTATGTATTTTTCATTAGGTTTTGTATCTGTTACTGTATAAGTGCCATCATCATTCCATTTCACGGTACCGGTAACTCCGTCAAGTTTAATACCTCCGCCGTTGGCAACGGGGTCACGTATTTCATTGCCTTTGTCATTAACACCGGCTGTAGCTCCTAACATACCGGAATACATTCCCCACATATGACTTACAGAGTAGAACTTACCGCCTTTTTGGATATCAAACAAGAAACTAAAATCAAAGTTTTTATAAGTAAAACTGTTTCTGATACCCAAATTATAATCAGGAATTACAGAACCTAATGGTCGTAGGTCTTTGGTTCTCATATAGTAACCATTAGAACCGATTACTTTATTTCCGTCATTGTCGTACACATAATCATAACCAACTAATTGTCCATAAGCTTGTCCAACAGTTGCCATCAAATAGGCTCTACTAAAAGAGGCTCTACCTAATTGTAATTCATTAATACCCGGATACAAATCAATTAATTTACTGGTATTCTTTGAGTAGTTCACGGTAATATCCCAAATAAAGTTATCATTTCGAATAGGAGTTCCCATTAAGGTCAGTTCGATACCTTTATTTTCCATTTTTCCTGCATTAATCCATTTACTTCTGTACCCTGTAGCTTTGGATAGTTCCAGAGGAATAATCTGGTCAGTTGTATTGATTTTATACAAGGTTAAATTCATACCTAAACGATTATTAAACAATTTTAGGTCAATTCCACCTTCAAGGGTTGTGGTAGTCTCGGGCTTTAAATCTTTATTTAATATTTCATATCTTGCCCGCATTCTTGGGTCTCCTTTGAAAGGACCATCGGGGTCGTATTTGTAAGTCTGCACAACCCTGTAGGGGTCTGTATCATTACCTACTTGTGACCAACCCAAACGTAATTTACCAAAACTTAGCCAAGGCAGTTGCTCTTTGGTAAGTTCTGAGAAAATAAAGCCCAGAGAGGCTGAGGGATAGAAATAACTATTGTTGTCATCAGGTAGGGTAGAAGACCAGTCGTTACGAGCTGTAAGGTCTAAAAATAGCATATTTTTAAATCCCAAAGAAGCACTGGCAAACAAACTGTTCACTTGTTTTTTCTTTAAGATATCCTCATTTGTTACGTTCCCTTTAGAGTTATTCAAATTCCAAATACCGGAAGCAATGAGCCCTCCATTAGACTCACCGTAATTTAACTTATAGCGAGAATGTCTTTGGTTACCTCCAACCATTGCGCTCAAATTAAGGTCATCGGTGAGGTCTTTTATGTAATTCAAAGTCAGTTCATAATTGTATTCATAATTATTACGAACTCCTTCCTTATACTTTGATTGACTTTGTGAACCTATTGCTGTACGTTCTCCATTGTAGAAAGTGTAAGTATCCGCATACACACTTCCCTTAGCTGTCAAGCCCTGAGCAATTTCGTAAGAAAGACTAAGGTTTCCCCAGAAACGATCACGCTCATCATCACTGTAATTTTCATAAATTGTCCAATAAGGATTGTCCGCGTATGCTGGTTTTGAGTCATTCCAAGCTGTTCTATTCCAGACTCTTTGTGTACCGTCTTTTCTTTTATAGTCTTTGAGTTTATCAAAATCTAATTGACGTTGTCCCCATTGGAAGAATTTTTGTGCAAAACTGTTTCCGGAATATCCAAACGTAGGTCGTCCTTTTGTTTTTTGACGAGAGAAGTTGATGCCGGCTTCGACTTTTACTTTGTCCATAACTTTAGCATTACCATTCAAACTAAAATTGTTTTTGTTTTGCTTTGAATTAGGCACAAAACCTTTCGTATTAGTATTGGTGTATCCAAAACGAACACCATAAGTTTCTCCTGCTTTAGCCAGCGAGATGGAATTTGTAAATTTTACTCCCGTATCAAAGAAATCTTCTACATCGTGCTTAGGAGCTACCCAAGGTACAGGTTTCAGATAGTCATCGGGGAATTCTTCATCAAAAGCATACCAGGGAAGGTACATAATATTGGGGTCATATTTAGGTCCCCAACTTTCATCCGTCGCATACTGAGGGACATTATAGGTTTTTCCGTTAATGGTAACTTGTTTAAAGCCATTTTTTCCTCCGTCTTTGTCCGGGATAATGGAACCTCCACCGTATTTTCTCTGTAAATCAGGAAGTTCGTGAATGGATTCAAATTCCACGCCGGTACTAATGCTAACTTTTACACGGTCATTTCCTGCTTTTGCTTTTTTTGTGGTTATCATAACTACTCCATTAGAGGCACGGGAGCCATAAAGTGCTGCTGCAGCACCTTTCAAAATGGATATGTTTTCAATGTCATCAGGGTTTAAGTCGTTCAACATATTACCATAGTCAATACCACCAAAACCTTGTTGTGCAGAGGTTGAGTTGTAGTTTGCATTGTCCATAGGAACACCGTCAACCACGAATAGCGGTTGGTTTTCACCAAAGATAGAATTAGCACCACGAATCAAAATACGATTAGAGCCTGACATTCCGGAGCCTTTGCTAATTTGTACTCCGGCAGCTTTTCCTGATAAAGCACTAATTGCATCGGTTTGTTTCACCTTGTTTAGCTCTTCGGAGCCAACGTCTTGTACGGCAAATCCTACAGATTTTTTATCACGAGTCATTCCCATTGCTGTTACCACAACCTCATCAAGAATTTGTGAGTCGTTTTGCATTTTAAGGCTTGCAGCATCTTTTGCAGCCAATTCCACGGTCTTCATACCAATTGTGGAAAACTGCAAAATAGTATTCCCATTGGGCACGGTTAGCGTCCAATTTCCATCAATGTCAGTAGCAACTCCGTTGATGGAGTTTGCTTTCTCGACTACACTTACTCCCGGTAATCCAAGCCCATCAGGACCGATTACCTTTCCACTAAATGTTTTCTGTGCAAAAACGGCAGAAGTGCCAAGTACATAAAAAACAAGAAAAAGCATCAATTTTTTCATCTTGTAGGTGTTAGTTAAACAATGTTTTTTTTCTTTGATTTAAAGAAACTCTCTCCGTAAATATAAAAAAAAGTATTAAATAATGCAAATAATTAGTGGAATATGCTGGAAAACATATTTATTTATTTGTTTATTATATATGAATAACAGTTCGTTGTACCCTCTAGCAAACATTTTGGAAGTTGGTAATAAAGGACATAAATAAAACAAGGCTACTTTTCAAAAAAGTAGCCTTGTTTTTATAAGGAATGCCGTTTTGTTTAGTATCCGGGGTTTTGATCCTCTTTTGTTAAATTTGGATTCGCATCAAAAGCACCTTGTGGTATAGGTAATTGCCAACGATAATCGTCTGCTTTTAGCACTTTAGCCACAGCAGGAGTTCCTGTTCCATCGGCTAAATCTCCATAATCACCTCTTTCAATATTTTTACCAAGACGCTTCAAAGTATAGAATCGATCTCCCTCAAATGCTAATTCTAAACGTCTTTCTAATTGAATAGCATTCACCAAATCTGCACCTGTTTCCGTACCGTCGGTATAGGAATCATAACGCTCCTTTCTTAACATATTTAACGCTTTCAGAGCTTCGGCTTCTTGTCCTTTTTTCACGTAGGCTTCTGCCTTGTTTAGAAGCACTTCTTCCATTCTAATGTATTTTCCGTAAGTCAAATTTGTTGTCCCGTTAGGGTTCCCAAAATATTTTGAAACATGGTTATAATTTTTACCTGAGAAAAGACTTGTCTGTATCGTTGCTGATTTACGAATGTCAGTATCCTTGTACAACTGATATAGTGGATAAGAAACAACATATTCAGATCTTACACCTTCTTGTCCAGTTTGGCTATAAGGGTTACCAATGGCATAATCATCTTGTGAAGTAATAATCACATAGAAAAGAACATTGTCAAGATGCTTATCTGTCCAAATATTAGCAAAATTATCCCTTGAAGCAATATTTGTGCTTACTTTATTAGCAGCTTCAATTACTTTGTCATAGTTACCCATATAAAGGTACACACGAGATAAAATAGCGTAAACAGCATTTTTATTTAATCTTCCCTTTCCGTTGTCACTAACGTTAGCAGCAGCGTACTCAAGGTCTGCTATAATTTCTTTGTAAGTGCCTTCTACCGTAGTACCTACACGTCTAGGTCTTTCTGTGGGCTTATAATTCTTTGCATAATAGATACCCAGCGAAGAATTTGCATCATTGCTTTGGGTAGGGATTTTACAATAAGTACGTGCAATATCAAAATGTAACATTCCTCTTAGCGCTTTTGCTTCGGCTAAATATTTAGTTTTTGTAGCTTCGACCTTTAAATTATCAATATTATCAATAATTCTGTTTGCGCGAGAGATTACTTTGTAGGCTCTCCAATACAAGTCAAAAGACTCGTCCTTTGCCGTATTTCTAAATTCAAAAAGGGATTTTTGCGTTTGGCGTCCTGAGGGACAAAAAGCAAGATTGTCAGATATTACATCAGGGCATATTTGAAGACCTGTCTGCTCCCCGTATAGTCCGTTAGCTTTAAAACCTGAGTAAACTCCTTTCATTGCATTTTCGAAACCTGCTGCATTTGAAAATAGTTGTTCATCCGTCAAACCGTCATATGGAGTTTGATCCAGTTCATCGTTGCAGCTGAAAGTTGCAAACAGAGTTAATACTAAAAATAGATTAATTATTTTATTTTTCATGATTTTTTCCTTTTTAAAATTTTACATCAATCCCAAACATTATTGTTCTCGTAGTGGGATAACTGTACAGAACAAAGGCTCCGGGTATAAAATTCTGATTACGACCTAATTGAGATTCACCGGAACCTACAGACACTTCAGGGTCTCCTTCAAAACTAGTCCAAGTATGTAAGTTTTGGGCTTGAGCATACAATCTGATGCTTGATAACTTAAGTTTTTCAACAATTTTGGTAGGTAGTTTATATCCCAAAGTTAAACTACGGAATCTGATGTAAGAGCCGTCTTGCAAAAATCTGTCAGTTGTATGGTTACTATTTCCATTAGGTTTTGGGAGTACGTTTGTATCCCCCGGCTTCTTCCAATAGTTGAATGCCTCAGTACGTTGGTTGGTCTCAGCATTATCTCCATCGCTTAGCATATTTTTTGCCATATAGTTGTAAACGTAATTACCCTCTTTAAAAGAGAAATCTGCTGTTAGGTCAATTCCTTTATAACTGAAAGAAGAGCGTAAACCTCCGTACATTTTAGGCATAGTTGATTTTCCTTCTAAAATCACAGCGTCTCCGGAACTAAATTTATTTGTGATATTTCCTTCTTTATCGTAATATAGCGCATCTCCGTTCTTAGGGTCAACCCCTGCATATCTTGGTAAGTAATAAGTAAATGGAGTTTTTCCTTCTTTTAAAATATTGTTTCCGATAATAATTTGAGGTTGCCCATTTAGTTCCTTAATTTCATACTTCAAAAATGCCATATTTAATCCCAAGTTCCATTTAAAATCTCCTGCTTTAACAACATCACCGGAAATCTCGAATTCAAATCCATTGGTTTGCATTTTTCCCGCGTTGGTATATTGCGTGTACGAGCCTCCTTCGTATGGCAAAGGATTTTCAAAAAGGAAGTCAGAACGAGTATTTACAAAGTAATCCATAGAACCACGGAGTCTTCCATCAAACATAGAGAATTCCAAACCAAAGTCAAGAGTCTGTTGTTCCTCCCAGGTTAACTCCTTGTTGCCGATGTTGGTTCGGGGTACTGCTGCGGGTTGGTCGTTGTAAGAACCAAACGCATAGTATCCTTTACTTGCATAGTTTGGAATATCCCAAGACCCAAGAGTACCATAAGATATACGAGCCTTTAAGTCGTCAACAAATTCGGCTTTGAAGAACTCTTCCTTAGCAACATTCCAAGCCAAAGAACCACTCCAAAAAATACCATATTTTTTGTCTTCTCCGAATCGAGAAGCTCCGTCTCTACGTAAAGAGGCTGAAACCAAATATTTTCCTAAGTAAGAATAGTTTGCCGCAGTAGCTATAGAGAACATAGCCCACTTTGCACGCGTAGTACTTGCGCTTGTTGCTTTTGATGAATTGTCTTGGGTTGTCAAGTCAGGAGAAGCATATCCTTTACTTCCTATACCATATCTGTAATGGTTTCCTTTATAAAACTCCGTAAATAAAGTTCCATCTACTTTGTGGTCTCCAAATTCTTTGTTAAAACTAAACTGATTTAGCCAAGTGTATTCAAAGGTATCACTTCCGTTGTCTGTTTTGCTTCCTCTTGCATTTTTGTCGCCAACATAACCATCTAATATAGAGCCCGGTTCTGTATATACTTCCCTTTGGTAGCGGTCATAAGTTGCAGAATACTTTGTCTTAAAGTTTAGCCAGTCAAAAATTTCATAATCCAAATCAAAACTACCTAAAAGCCTGAAATTTCTATCTTCCTCAGGGTTGTGTATGAGAGCCTCTAATATAGGAAATCCCTGTCTAGTAAGATGAAATACAGGATTACCATTTTCGTCAAGTATTATATTTCCCTTAGCATCTCTTTTATAAACAGGAATGAAAGGATTATAATCGTACATTGCACGGAATGGGTTTTGTACGTTGTTTCTGTCACGAGGCTCTTTAGAAGTTGCGTATGCCATAGAAACAGAGGTTGTTGCCTTTAATTTTTTTGTTAAATTAGTAGAATAATTTGTCCTTCCTGAAATACGCTTATAACCATCGAGATGTTCGATAATGCCCGTGTTTTTGTCGAGCCCTAAGGATAGGTAATAGGTTGATTTCTCAGACCCCCCTCTCACTGATAGATTATAAGATTGAATTTTGGATTTCTTTAAAATATCATCTTGCCAGTTATGATCTAATGCAATAGCTGCATTAGCTTCATCTTTTGTCCAATTCTTTATCCCAATTTCTCGTTCATACTGAATTTTTTGTTCAGCATTCATCATATCGTAAGGGTCATCAATCTTTTCCCCATAACCAACTTTTGCCGAAAAACTAATCTTAGCTTTTTGATTTAGACGTCCTGTTTTTGTGGTAATAACAACAACACCATTGGCACCTCTCGAACCATAAATGGCAGCAGCAGAAGCATCTTTTAGTACAGACATAGTTGAGATGTCATTTGGATTTAATGCAGCCAAATCTTCATTATCAACAAAAATACCATCAATGACATATAGTGGCTGAGATTTATCTCCCCCTTTGGTGTTCAATGAAACGGCTCCACGTACTTTTACTGTCGCAGTTGTTCCGGGCTTTCCATTAAGAGCTGTGGCTTCAACACCGGCAGCTTTTCCCTGTAACATATTATCAACAGAGGTTGTTGGGTTCAAACCTTCTAATTGTTCCGCTGTGACTGTTGAGATTGCAGAAGACAACTCATCTTTGGCTTTTGATGCATATCCTGTTACAATCACATCACCAAGCAATTGTGCGTCATTTTTCATAGTAAATTGTGCAGCATCACTCGCTTTTAATTCCACCATTTTCATCCCAATAGCAGAGAATTGCAAAACAGAATTCCCGTCAGGCACGGTAAGTGTCCAATTCCCATCGATGTCAGTAGCAACTCCGTTCGTAGGGTTTGATTTTTCGACCACATTTACTCCCGGTAATCCAAGTCCGTCAGGACCAAGTACCTTTCCGCTAAATGCCTTCTGAGCCCAAACGGCAGAAATGCCAAGTGCACAAAAGACAAGTAATAACATTAATTTTTTCATTTTGTAGTTGTTAGTTAAACGAATGTTTTTCTTCAATTCAAAGAAATTTTCCCCGTAAATGTAAAAAAAAGTGTTGAATAATACAAACAATTAGTTGAAATATGTTAAAGAATACGTTATTTTGTTGCTCTCAGATGTAGTTAAAACTGTGGGTAATTTAGTCCATTTGCCTTTTAAGTCCTGCAAGGGCTGTATTTATCGTTGATAGCCGATGCTTGTTTTAAGAAAATAATGGGGGGGCATTTGGACAAGGGGTTGTAATATTGTAGTGATAGTTATCAAGGAGCGTTGTAACATAACAAAATCCAATGTAGTGAGACTGAAAAACACTTCCCTTATTAAAGAGCTATTTCTAAGGGAATTAACGGAATTTTGAAATAAGAGTTTTTGATGAATATCCAAACTGGCTAGATATAAAAAGGAGGGGAGATTGTCAAGGAAATCACGGCTCAAAAAGATCCCATTGGTTCGTGAGAATTGCCCAGACTTAATGAAATGCACAAGTAAAATGAAGCTGGAAGAAAAGTTTATAAAAGTAAAACTTCTCAACAGACAATTGCTTGTTGAGAAGTTTTAAAACCTTTTTTGTACAATTGAATAAACTATAGAGTTTTTAGGATGAGACAATACATTCATTCTATTGCTGAAATAGCCGGTTGCCCAAAGTGCTTTTTCCTTTTCAAACGAATGCTGACGATGTAATAATTACTTTTCTAAATCTCACCAACTATTTTTTGTTATTTATTCTGTACCAAATTGGGATTTGCCTCTATTTCGCCTTGAGGAATCTTGTGGTAGAAATTATTATCGTCTGTGTTTATTAGATTTTTTTGCCAATGATTAGTTCCTGTACCTGTACGGTCAATAGGTAGCTTCCATCGTTTCATATCTAACCAGTTTGTTCCTTCACCCCAAAGTTCTATACGACGCTGAAAACGAATTTCTTCAATTAATTCATCTTTACCCGAAGGTGCTACAAAATCAGGATTTCTCTTTTTTACAAACTCTTCAAGCAAAGTTTTTGCACCTGCAACATTTCCTAATTCTGCTTCCGCTTCTATTTTTAATAAAATAGGGTCTTGTACTCTCAAGAAACAATAGTCCTGTTCCAGTTGAGCATTTCCTGCCACAAATTTAAGTTGATCAAAATCATTCATCTCTAAAGTTTCATTAGGAGAAGTCGATTTCAACTGCTTTGCTACCTCAGGGAAGTCTGTGTTATTAACCCACAACTTGCGTCTAGAATCATTCACAGGAATTTTGTCATATAGCAGATTGTGAATCATCTTATGATCTCCTCCTGCCGCATAACCTCTTGGTAGCATTTGATCCATATGTGACCAAAAAGAAGCCCATAAAGTTGATGTTTGAGCATTTACATCATAGCCCCATAAAATATCACCTTCACCAATACTCCAACTTCTACCGGGAGCACTTACAATATCAGCCCCCCCCTTAATTGCAATATCAGCATACTTTTCAACATTTTGCCAGTCTTCCATCTGTGCATATACTTTTGCCAAATATGCAGCAGCAACAGATCTATCAACATCTGTATGTTCTCCTGTTTCAGTAGCATGTTCTACAGCAAATGTCAAATCTTTAATGATTTGATCATAAACTTCCTGAACAGTAGCACGAGGTAGATTTGAATCTGTACTTTTTAAGGTCAAAGGCACACCTAAATCTTTTTCATGCCCTTTGTAGGTATGTTGGTAGAAATTAACCAAATAGAAGTAAGCAATTCCTCTAATTGCCAAAGCCTCTCCCTTTGCAGCTAAAATAGCAGGCTCCTTGCTTTCTTTTGCAAAAAAAGTTTCTAAGTGCAAATTAATTTTAGATATAATACTATAATATATTCCCCAAGTAGTGTGTGTTCTTCTATAATTGGGCTCATTATTTATCTGCTGGTAATCGTACATAAACCATTGTGGTCCCCCAATGGTTATGTCTTCACACATCATATCAGTTGCAAGTTGAAAGGCTCTTAATCCAAAACTATCATGACCTCCACGAGAGGGGAATGATTGTTGAAATACTTCATAAGTTTTAGCAATTGCAGCCTTAGCAACCTTAGGAGCATTTTCTGAATCCTGAATCAATTCATTATGTCTTTCTTGAGTTACATTTCTTGTTACTTCTGCATCAAGAAAATCATCTTGACAACTCCACGCTAACACAGGGAGAACAGTAACTAATGCTAATTTATATATATTTTTTGTCATCTTTTATAAATTTTTATACTGTTTACACAGTTGAGTTATTATAAAGTTAATTTTAATCCCACTGATAGCGTACGAATAGCACTATTCTTAGAGCGGCTTTGAGAACCTCTTAAAGTAAGTCTTGGGTCAAATCCTTTTCTTTTAGATAAAAGAAACACATTATCAGCCGCAAAGTAGACTCTAAGTGATTTCACTCCAATTCTATCAATAAGGCTTGCAGGGAGATTATATCCCAAAGTTACATTTCTTAAAGAAAGATATGAGGCATCAGTCACAAAACGATCCGAACTTGAAATTAACTTTTGTGTACCAATTTGTACTCTTGGGATATCTGTGTTTTTGTTTTCGGGTGTCCAGTGTCCTTGTATATCATTATGCCAGTTCTGACCAGCCTCTCCTGCTCCCATAAGGTTAGCATATATACCATCATATACAAGTCCTCCTAGTTGGTAAGAAAATTGGAACCCAAAATCTACACCGTAGAAAGTAGTATTTGCAAAGAAACCTCCGGACAAATCAGGAATCGCAGAGCCTATAAATTGCTTATTTTTCTTATCAGAAGAATAGTCCTTACTTGGTGTCTTTACAAAATCCTTCTTTTTATCGTCGTATATATAATATAGTGCATCACCATTATCAGGATTTACTCCTGCGTATTTTACCATATAAATGTCATAAATACCTCCGCCTACTTTTCGTATTAAATTTCCGTCAGCCAAACCCTCTTCCCCAATGTAGTCAGGCAAAGAGAGGATTTTATTTTTATAAGTAGAACCATTTACTCCCAAGGTTACGCTTACTTTTTCACTGCTATATACAAGGGATTTCAAATTAAATTCAAAACCTGTATTTCTCATACTACCAAAGTTAACAGGCTCTGTGCTAAATCCTGTAGAAGAAGGAATAGGGCGGTTGAAAAGCATATCAGAAGTTGTACGCTGGAAGAAGTCAACTTCTCCGGATAATTTACCTTTGAAAATAGAAAACTCTAAACCAACATCAAAGTTTTTATTTTTCTCCCAAGTGATATCTCTATTTCCCTTGTATTCCGGTCCATAAACTGAGTTTTTTCCATCAGATGAAATTTTATACAAATTGGTGTATGGAGTGAAGGCTCTACGAGAACTTTCTGGAAGATAAAGGTAATCATTACCTTGTGCTCCATAACTTACACGAAGTTTCATATTGTCAATAGCCTCTACATCTTTAAGGAAAGATTCTTCTTTCATTCTCCAAGAAGCCCCTAAACTCCAAAATGTACCCCATCTATTCTCAGGAGCAAAAACAGAAGAACCATCACGTCTTAGTGATGCTGACACATAATATTTGTCATCAAAGTCAGCTGTAACTTGCCCAAAGTAGCCTTCAACCTTGTACTCTTGTGTGTAAGAATTCAAGTCCGAAATGGTAGCACCGCTTACAAGCTCATCTAAATTAGGATCTAATAAGGACTTTTTCTGACCGTACATATAATTCCCTTTTTCTGAATAAATTTCATGTCCTAACATCGCTTGTAAATCAAACAAATCAAATTCTTTGTTGTAAGTCAAAATTTGATTCCAGTTTAAAGATTGTAACATATTGCTCTCTTTGTATAGAATACCGCCATAGGCCTTTCCATCTCCAATCAGAGGATTTTTAAAATCGGTATAGCGCCACCAATTTGCATAAAAAGTTGCAGTAGAGTTAAATTTAAATCCTTTTGGCAAATCAATATCAGTTCTAAAATTTTGTGTTAAATAATAGTTGTCGTAATATTGCTTGTTTAGTTTTTGTTGCCCAATAAGGTTCATACCCCCGCCGTAAGCTCTATTAAGAGCGGCATCATACACTTTTTCTCCTGTCTTTTTATCAATAAGGATAGCGCCTTTATCATCGTGTGCATAAACAGGATAAATTGGAGCAATGTTTCGTGTCCAAGCAAAAGTATTTGAAAAGTTTCCCTCTTCATCTGCAGCATAATTTGTTTTTGTTTTTGCTAATTGTGAAGATGCAGATATTTTTAACCAATCATATATTTTTGTGTTGTACGAAAGACGAGATGATACACGCTCAAAACCACTGTTGATATTGAAACCTTTATCGTTTAAGTAGCCCAAAGAAAAATATATCTTACTTTTTTCTGTTCCTTTTGTAACACTTAAATTGTATTCTTGACGCGTTTTAGGTTTGTACAAAACTCCTATCCAATCGTTGAAGTTAGAAGCATCTTCATATTTAATAGGTTGAGAGGTTAATTTTCCATTTTCATCAACAACCTTGTCGTCAGCAACTTGATAAATATTGTATCCTAAGTTAGCATTGTTAACCAATTGCTCTGATGCCCACTTGCCGGGATTTGCAACCGGGTTTTCTGCAAACACTTGATAATTTTTCAAGGCTTCCCAATATGTTTTATAATACACGCCCGGGTCTGTCATTATATCGTATTCAGGTACCCCTCTTTGATTTTGTCCTATACGAGCATCGAATGTAACTTGAACTTTTCCCTTTTTACCACTTTTTGTTGTGATTAAAATAACACCATTAGCACCACGAGCACCGTACAATGCAGCAGATGCTGCATCTTTCAAGACATTCATACTTTCAATATCTTGTGTGTTAATAGAGTTTAATTCACCAGAATAAGGTGCGCCGTCTAAAACAATAAGAGGTGCACTTGAAGCGTTCAAAGAACCAATACCTCTAATGCGCAAAGTGGTTCCCTCTCCTGGGCGACCAGATTCTGATGTAACAGAAAGTCCAGGCACAACTCCCTCTAATGCTTTACCCGCATCGGCTGTTTGTATTTTTTCTAATTTTTTGTTGTCAACAGCAACTGCCGAGCCTGTAAACGTAGATTTTTTAGCGGTACCATAAGCCACTACAATGACATCATCTAGCATTTGAGCATCGTCAGTCATTGTAATCTGCTGGGCATTTTTAGCCGCAGAAGAAATAGTTTTCATACCAATAGAAGAAAACTCTAATGTAGAATTTTCATCAGGCACAGTAAGTGTCCAATTTCCGTCAATGTCAGTAGCAACACCGTTTGTGGGGTTTGACTTTTCTACGACACTTACTCCCGGTAATCCAAGCCCATCAGGACCGAGTACCTTTCCACTAAATGTTTTCTGAGCCCAAGCGGCAGAAATACCGAGTGTACAAAAAACAAATAATAACATTAATTTTTTCATTTTGTAGTTGTTAGTTAAACAAATATAATTACTATACTCACTAATCAGCAAGAGGTTATAAGGCGCAATATAAAAAATATTTTGTTAAAAAATGCAAAAAGATGAAAGTATTTTCGAAATAAATGGGTAATTAGTTGAATTTTTTTAGTCAATTTCCGGCATATAATTTTAAGTTTGCGAAATCGTAACGTTTAATAGTGAAAAATTTAATTCAGAAAACAATACACAACCTGAAAGCAAATTCTAAAAAAGGTTTTGGGATTCATTCACCTTTTGTATTTGAGTTTCAGCAGAAAGTGTTACATCCTCAGAAAAAAGGAGAGAACATTTTCGCTGGGTATAGCAAGGAGCAAGATAAAACTTTACGTTTATTGTTGCGAATGCGTGCGTATTTTGACTTGGAAAACATACTTTTGTCGGCAGAACTGTATCATAAAGGCTTTGATAGGTATAGCGTTCGGTATGATGCGCAATCTGCTGCCGAGAAGAAATACGAATTGGTTGTGGTAAATACCTCAGAAGATTTCAATGCAATTAATTTGGCAAAGGAGGCTTTTGTAGTGTTTACAGGAGAACGAAGAGCGATAATGGAAAATGTGTTGCGACAAAAATGTGAGGTGTTTTTGGACTTGTATGAGATTGGTATCTGTATTTTTAATAGAGGATTATCAAAACAAGAGTTTAAACTCAAATTATAGGGAGGAAATATTCGACTTGTTTGCGAATAATTATCAATTAATACTGTTTGGACATAAATATTCTGTATAAAAAGAGTGTCAGATTGAGCCTGTCGAAATCTTTTTGAACCGGATGATAGGAGGCTTCGACAGGCTCAGCCTGACAAAAATGTAAAGAGTATAATTTGTACGAAAAAGTAAATAAAAAATCGTATAAAATTGTATCTTAGGGAAAAAATAATGGATTATGGCAAAAATATATACAAAATCAGGAGACAAAGGAAAGACAGGGTTGGTTGGTGGGCAGAGAGTCGCAAAACATCACGTACGCCTTGAATCTTACGGAACTGTGGACGAACTCAATTCTTTTGTGGGTTTATTACAAGGGGAAGTGAATGATGAGAAATTGTGCAGGTTTTTAGGCAAACTGCAATACAAATTGTTCGATATCGGGGCGTATTTGGCAACAGAGACGGCAGACTTGGAAAAATATAATATCGTAGCGTGTACAGAAGAAGATGTTAAAGAATTGGAAGGCTTAATTGATACATTGACGGCAGAGTTGCCGAAGTTGAAACATTTTATAATGCCGGGAGGACACAGAACGGTGGCGTACTGTCACATTGCACGGACGGTTTGCCGTAGAGCAGAACGTTGTGTGACGAAATTGGCGGAAGAAGTACGGATAGAAGAGGTCGTAGTGCAGTATCTGAACCGACTTTCTGACTTACTTTTTGTAATGGCAAGAAAATTGGCACAAGATTTGCAAATTGCAGAAAAGAAGTGGGAAGGTTTTTGATTTTTTTATTAATGAA
>PDWJ01004292.1_pt1 | contig 16194 bp, 12 predicted proteins | sample 1430881 | NCBI WGS metagenome assembly PDWJ01 (sample SAMN01162460, study PRJNA174530) | Oral metagenome, whole genome shotgun sequencing project. | biome: Marine environment; feature: Marine mammal; material: Swab sample of the gingival sulcus; isolation source: swab sample of gingival sulcus... | reverse complement strand
TAAAAGCCATCAGCATTATCATAATGATTTTGAATATCAGTATAACTATCCGATTTAAGGGTATTAAAAACTTTAATCCCCCAAACCTTTTCTAAATCACCAGTATCCATCTTAAACAAACAATGACTATCAATATTGTCATACATCTGCTTTAATAAATCATCAATATCAGTGACTTTATGCAAGTTTTTACAACCGTAAGTATTGATATTGGCTAACTTATCAGTTTTTGTTCCTGATACTGTATCCGTTGCAGAACAGGCTATTATTGGTACTAATAATGCGGTGCTAAATAGATATTTTAGGTTCATTGGCTTTCCTTAATATTAATTACCCTCACCAAAATAGCAAAGATAAATTGTAATTGCAAATTATTATTAATTAGATTGGGGTTTTGATTGTTTGTTGGGGTGGGGGATTGAAATTTTTGTCGTTTAATTTAGCTTGGAAAAAATGTGTTAATCATTAGAATCAGTAAAATTAAAGCTTAATACATCGCCATTAGCTTCAATTCTGATCCATGCTGTACGAGGGTATAGCAATCTGCTTTTCCATTCAAAAATTGCATGTGGTGTATGATGTGAAGACGCTCCATGATAATTCATGTTATTATACACGTTTGTAGGTTTACCAAAGAATGCTGGATAATATTCTTCAGAAAATAAGCTACGTCTACCCGATAGCCACGCTTCTCTTGTTAAACGTAGACTAATTAAACCTTGTCTTTTAGGGTTATAAAAAACATAAAAATCAAAAGGTGATTTTCCAGGAAAAAGACCTAATGAATAATCCATTTTTATGTCTGCTAAACTATATTTTTTAGTGAAATTTCCATCAGAGACAGGTACTTGCCAAATATCTTGTAATTCTTCTGCTGTCATATTAAATAGACAATCACTTTTAAACGCTGTAGCATACATTTGTTGTAATAAATCATCTCGACTAGTCACCTTATGCAACCCCTTACAATCGCCCTCTTTTACCTTTGCAAAAGAAGAGGCTTGTTGATTTTCTAACGTTTTGTTATCCAATGTAGATTCCTCTTTATCGTTTATAGATACAGAATTTTGTACTTTGACTGTATTATCTATTTTCTCAGTTTCTATCGTTTCACTTTTACAAGAGATAACAGTCAAAGCAAATACAATCATTGGTAGTATTTTTTTCATTATTAATCATTCCATTGTTCATTTTTCTTAAAAATCCTCACCAAAATAGCAAAGATAAATTGTAATTACAAATTATTCTTAATTAGATTGGGAGGGGGTTTAATCCTTTTAAAAAAGATAAACTAAATAATAAGAATCGATAATATTCCTTAGATAACAGAGATTAGACAGATACACCAAAAAGATAAGATATCAAAACTTCCTTGCTAGCTGTACGCCAGTTATATATAATGACTCTTCTTTTTTTAAGAATTATTATCATTCTAGGGTTAAACCCAACCCTGTTAACTCCCCACTCTCCTAAGTAAAGAGGAAACTATGAGTAAAAAAATATCCGTATTAATTGGTAGTCTGCGTCGTGGTTCATTTGCTCGTAAGACAGCATTAAATGTCATCAAAATGTTCCCTGAAAATTATGAAGTAAATATTGTCGAAATTCGTGATTTACCACTGTATAACTTTGACTATGATGATCCGAATGAAACAGACTTCCCTACTCCTGAGTCTTATGTAGAATTTAGAAACACCATCAAATCATCTGATGGCGTGTTGTTCGTCACTCCAGAGAATAACCGAACCATTCCAGCTTGCTTAAAAAATGCGGTTGATATTTGTTCAAAACCAAATGATGATGTCGCATGGAAAGATACACCAGCAGGTATCATCAGTCATTCTGTTGGTAAAATGGGCGGATACAGTTCACAAAAGAACTTACGCTTAGCTCTATCTTACTTTGATATGCCGATTGCTGGACAACCAGAAGTATTTTTGGGCAATTCGCCAACATTATTTGATGATGAAGGCAATGTAAAAGTTGAGAGCACTCGTGAGTTTTTACAGTCTTATATTAACTCGTTTGTAAATTTGATTGAAACTCAATAGTTTTTATTTTTAATAGTATAGTCTGTATTTTTAGTAGTTAAACGACTATCTTAGTAAAATACTTTATAAAAAGGTGTTATTTAGTAAAATAACGCCTTTTTTATCATAAAAATTAACGGTTTATAGTAGATAAAAATAAAAACAATACACATCATTTCTACTATCGATAAGAACCGTGAAAAAAATTAGGATCAATGTGAATAAACTGATAAGCATCATTGGTGGGATTAAGCGATTTTTACCTGCCCGTTTTTGGCTAGCAGGTCCTTTGGCGTTGCTATTATCAATTGTGATAATGGCAGGGGCATCAATTTGGTTACCTCATGGTGACGAGCATGTCTATAATTTAGTCTTTCCTGTGATCTTGTTTCCATTGATTTGGGGCGTGTGCTTTTTTTATCCGTTGCTTGAACCGAATCTAAAACGAGCCACCATCGTCATGTTTTCTCTATTATTTATCAATCTTGCAATTATTATCTTTGCTATCCTCAGTTAATGGCATAACTCTATGATAAAACTATCCAAAGAAAATACCAAACGTCAGCTTGCTCTTCATGGTTGGGTGGGGCTGTTGTTTGGTTTTTTGTTGTATATCGTGGTGTTCACCGGCTCCGTGGTGGTATTTGAAGATGAGCTAGCGGAGTGGTCTATCAGTGGTGTCAACTCATCTCAGCCTTTTCAATACCCTGTCTATCAACGCCTAAACGAATTAGCAGACAATACCGCTAGTGAGCTGTGGCATGATATTGATATGTATCATTATCAGGGTAATTTGGTGGTGTTTTTTCATCAGCATAAAAAAGACAAAAAAGGCAAAAAACAAGCCTATGGCGTGCAATATACCCTTAACCCTGTGACTATGAAAGTAGTGGATAGGCAGATAGGCTTTCGTTCTCGCTTTGACAATGTGACAGGTAGTAACTGGGTACGCTTTATGCGTGAGATGCACACCAATTTGTATATCACTGGTCGATTGGGCTTGTATGCCACTGGACTGCTCGGCTTGCTATTATTGGTGTCGGCAGTATCTGGACTGTTGCTCCATCGGCATTTATTAAAGGATATGTTTTTATCCCCTCGTAAGGTCAATCGTAAAATCAATTATCGAGATAGACATAATCTGGCTGGGACGTGGGTGTTGCCTTATGCCTTTGTATTGGCGTTTACTGGAGCGTTTTTGAGTTTTGCCATAAGTATAGGCTTGCCTGTGATGGCTTATACAGCGTTTAAAGGTGATGTAGAAAAGGCAACGGCAACCTTACTGAATAAACCCAATGTGAAAGAAGTGGCAATTGCCGAAGATAGTCGCTTATATAATCTTGATTTGTTGATTGCTCGTGCTGGTATGATCAGCCATGCACAACCAACTAATGTGACTATTATTGGCTATGGCACTCCGCAAACTTTAGTGACTATTAATCATAAGCCTGCTGATAAGGACGTGAGCGACGCTTGCAACAGCCTGCATGGCAAAGATTGGCATTGAGTGTACCGATTGTGAGCTATGGCGTGCCTATCTCATTTTTAACCGCTGGCGTGGGCTTTTTTTTAGCTTATTCTAAAGCGGTGCATATCGAGATAGAAACCATGATTTGGTATGGATTTTTTGCAGGGTGGGGGCTGAGTTTATTCAGCTTGTTATTTGTATTTGTCTTAAAGAAATTCAGTTCATCATTAAATCAATCGCCTAATCAACTATCAAATCAACCACCAAATAAGAATAAAAATATTACTAGTAATGATTGTTATTTATCTATAAAATACGCCAATCAATATTTTCACTTTTTATTGGCGTTTTGCTTAATATTATTACCCTTATTGCGTTGGCAATCTTCGGGCGATGGTTGGGAGGCGTTATGGCACAATCAAGATTATGTGGTGCTGGTGATTGATTGGATTTTTGTTGCAAGTGGACTGTATTTTTATAGGAAAAACTTAAATGAAAACAACCCTATCCATTACTCTAATCAGCCTTGCTTTTAGTGCCATTTTTTTATGGCGGTTAGTGGTTACTAATCCCAAACGCAGACGTACTCATGGACTACAAGCCGTTGCTCAAGATAAAGAACGCAACCGACTATTGTGGATTTTGTCATTATCCCCTGCTCTACCCTTGCTGATTGCTCAATTTTTTTCGGCATTAGTGATGTGGTTGGCAGGCTTGTTGTTAATTGGTTGGTTAATGGCGGTGGTGCCACCTCGTCAGTCTAAGTATCAGTAGAATATTAAGTCTTAAGTTTTTTTATCCCTAGGAGAATTTATGAAATTTTATCAATTAACACTACCTTTATCGGTGCTAACTCTCTGCGTATCACAGCAACTGTACGCTAATGATAGCAACACTGAGCAAAATGAGGCAGATATGCCTTCTGTCACCCTAGAGGCAATCACAGTCGTTGCTGATTCAAAAACAGGCACAGCACTCGCACAAAAAATCAGTGAAATGCCTGCGGTAACACAGGTTATTTTTGAAGATGAAATCGCTCAGCAAGCGACAGGGAATCGTACCGTGGGCGATATCCTCGGACAGCTCGTTCCTAGCATTGGCACGGGCAGTGGCTCAACCAGTAACTACGCCACCACCATGCGTGGTCGTCCGCTACAGTATTTGTTAAACGGTGTACCATTAACAGGCTCACGTAATATTTCACGCCAACTCAACAGCATTGACCCAACTCAACTAGAGCGTATCGAGGTGCTGTCGGGAGCGACGAGTATTTATGGTTCAGGGGCGACAGGTGGATTGATTAACTTAATCACTAAGTCAGTTGCAGGTTATGGTTTGCAAGGGCAATCACGCATTGGTATCAGTAGCAACCGTGATTTTAATTCCGAATCACTCGGCTACAATGTTGGACAAAGTATCGGCTATGCGGATAACAATGACATTATCAATGCTCGTCTTGATGTCGACTATGAAAGCAAAGGAGGCAATTTTGACAGTGGTGATAAACGTATCAGCCCTGATGTGTTCCAAACTGACCAACAAGACACCAAAACCCTCAGTGTCAATGCCAATATCGGTTGGCAAATGAGCGAAAACCAACGCCTTAATCTTGCAACCACTCACTATGACAATCAGCAAGATACTGAATATGGGGCTGATTATGGACAAGGCTTGTCTGTATTATTAAAAGGGGAAAAACCATCGCTAAAAGCCATTAAAGGCGTGGCAATGGAAAACCAACCTTATAGCACAAAAAATTCAATCAATCTGAATTATCATAACAAGGATATTTTGGGCTCTAATCTGAGCGTGACAGGCTATTATCGTGATGAAGAGGGACGCTTTTATCCTTCGGCACAAGAGTTTAGCAAACAAGCTCAAGCCTATTTAACAGCAAACGGTATCACAGATCCAAAGACCATTAAAAAGTTAGCAAGTATGGGAGCGGTAGTCTTGCAATCAGAGGCAGATATTGAGGTTAAAGGGGTGCGTACCGCCATGCAAACCCCTATCCAATTAGCCGATAACAAAGAGGCGTTATTCAGCTATGGCTTTGATTATGAAAACGAAAAAGACAAACAAACCTACTACGGACAAGATGTGATGACCTTTATGGGCAGTAATGGTCTCAACATCAAGCCGACAGGGCAAACTTACTTTGGCGGACCTGATACCACAGTTAATAAATGGGGTGCATTTATTAACGCTGATGTCGATGTCACTGACAAACTGCATGCAAGTGCAGGTGTGCGTTATCAGAATATTGAAGTAGAAACCGATGCCTTTACTCCGAGAGCGGAACAAATTTTTGCCGATTATTCCAATAATCCCTATGTCAAAAAGGCAACTCAGGGTCGCACTTACAGCGCAGGCAAGGTCTCAGGTGGTAGTGCCGAGAATGATAAAACCCTGTTTAACTTAGGTGTTAATTATCAGCTCAATGATAAAAACTCCGTCTTTGCTAACTTTTCGCAAGGTTTTGCTTTTGCTGATGTACAGCGTAGTCTGCGAGATGTTAAGCCAGGTTTTGTTTTAAGCTCAGAATCGGTCGAACCCATGTCTGTGGATTCTTATGAACTCGGTTGGCAAACAAAGACTCATGACACCACTGCCAAATTAACCGGATTTTATAACAACTCAGATAAAACGGTGAAATTTAAAAACCATAAAGTAGAAGTGTTAAATAATGATGAGCGTGTCTATGGTGCAGAGGCAAGCATCAGCCATCAGCTTGATGATAATTGGACAGTTGGCTCAAGTCTTGCCTACACAAGCGGACAATATAAAGACGGTAAAAGTGGCGATTGGATAGAGTTAGACGCCACTCGTATTACTCCGCTTAAGGGCACGGCATTTGCTCAATATAACTTTGATGGTGGCAGTAATATTCGCTTGCAAGCAACCGCTCTTGATGGCACAGACAAAGCCTATCAAGATAACCAAACCCTAGCCAAAAAGGACAGAATCCAAATGGCATATCCTGTTAAGGGTTATGTCACCGCTGACTTAGTTGGTCAAGTGAAACTAAAAAAAGGACATCTGAATTATGGTATTTATAATCTGACCAATACCGATTATAAAAACGTCTATCATCAATCGACCTATGGTGACATGAACCGCCTTGATGCTAAAGGCACAAATTATGGGTTAAGTTATACGATTGATTATTAAGCGACGAAACCTCACTTATCAAACATCAAAAAAAACACCAACCATCAAGGTTGGTGTTTTTTTGCACTGTCATTATTTATAACGACCTATAACAATTTACAACTTTTCGTTTTTTTCTTTTAGCGACTTATTGCGCTCTTCTTCACTTTCTAGCCACATTCCATTCATGACTGCAAGCAAGACCGCAAAGCCCAATCCGAGTATCCAAGCAAAATACCACATAACTTTTTCTCCATCTGCCCTTGTGTCCTCCCCCTGCCTATCCTATTCAACAAACAGTGGGGAGTTAGAGGGGGTTAAAATTAATAAACCGTATGATCATTTTCTTTAATATACGCTTTTGTTACTTTACCACGCATGATAGAGTAAGCCCAGCCTGTATAAGTCAAGACGATAGGTAAGAAAATGACTACTGCATAAAGCATAACCATCAATGTTAAATGACTAGATACACTATCCCAAACAGTCAAACTAGAATTTGGGAAAGTTGATGAAGGCATTACAAATGGGAATAAAGAGACACCTGCTGTCATAATCACACCAGTTACTGCTAAGCTTGAGGTGACAAAGGCAGTCAAAGTCTTTTTCGATTTCATTAACATTACGGTCAATAGTGGCATGATAACACCCAATGCAGGGAATACCCATAGTGCAGGCACTTTACCGTAGTTCGCCATCCAAGCACCCGCTTGCTGAGTAACTTCTTTACCAACAGGGTTTGGCATAGCTTGCGTATCTACAGCAGAGGTAATGACATAGCCAGGGATAGACTGTAACCATACACCAGCGGCAATAAATAACACCACCATCAACACAGCAGCAATTGAGCTGTATTTAATCGTACGTTCTTGAATTGCATCTTCTGTACGGTGGGCAAGATAAGCGCCACCTTGCATGATTAGCATCATCGCACTAACCAAACCACAAACAATAGAGAATGGATTTAGCAATGCCCAAAATGAGCCAGTGTAAGTAGATACTAGGTTGTTATCAAAGCTAAATGGAACGCCTAAGAACAGGTTACCAAAAGCAACACCAAACACTACCGCAGGCACAAATGAACCAGCAAACAATGCCCAGTCCCAAGAACCACGCCATTTTTTGTCGTTAATCATGCTACGATATTTAAAGCCAACAGGGCGGAAGAATAATGCCCAAAGCACCGCAATCAATGCCCAATAAAAACCACTAAAGGCAGTTGCATAGACCACAGGCCAAGCAGCAAAGATAGCACCACCACCTGTGATAAACCACACCTGATTGCCCTCCCAGTGAGGACCAACAGTATTGACGACCACACGGCGTTCTTCATCGTCTTTCCCGACAAAAGGTAATAACGAACATACGCCCATATCATGACCATCCATGATGGCAAAACCAATCAATAAGATACCGACCAATAGCCACCAAATGACTTTTAAGGTTTCATAATCTAAGAAAACAATACTCATGGCTATTTCTCCTCACCGCTGTTGCTGTTTGTACCAGTAGTGCTGTGACCAGCATTAGCATGCTTGATAAACTCCACAACTTTTGCACTATCATTAAGACCTTGCATGTAACGACCAGTACCCATACTTGCAGGTCCTAACTTCACATACTTAATCATCAAATACAACTCAATGATAAGCAAGATAGTATAAAAGCCTACAAAGCCTGCCATAGAGCCCATCACACTTGCAACACTGATATTAGACACTGAGACATAAGTTGGTAGTACGCCATACACTGTCCAAGGTTGACGACCATATTCAGCAACAAACCAGCCCATCTCAATAGCTACCCAAGGGATTGGTAACATAACGACGGCAAATTTTAATAACCAACGTTTGTCTTCAAATGAACCTTTGATACTGCCCCATAGACTAAATACAAATAAGGCTAACATTAACACGCCACAGCCAACCATGATACGGAATGACCAGAACATTGGTTTTACTGTTGGAATGGTAGAATCGACTGCTTTTTCAATATCTTCAGCAGTTGCTTTTGATACATCTTCGCTATATTGCTTGAGCAATAGACCAAAACCAACATCGTTTTTGATTGGGTCAAACTCAGCGATCAAAGCTTCATTTTTTGGATCTGCACGCAATTGGTCAAGTAAAGTTACGGCTTTTTGACCATTGATAATACGCTCACGGTTACGCTCTTTGATGTCATGGATACCCATGATCTCCTCAGTTAATGAACGAGTACCGATAATGCCCATCACATAAGGAATCTGTACTGCCCAATCATTTTTCTCTTCGGCATCATTAACACCAGCGATAAGGTTAAAGCTTGCAGGAGCAGGTTCAGTGTGCCACATCGCTTCCATAGTTGCCAGCTTAGTTTGTTGCTCTTCACCGATTGAGTAACCAGACTCATCACCAAGCAAAATTACACTACAAACAGCGGCAAAACCAAAGGCGGCAGCTACCTGAAAACTACGTTTAAAAAAGGCAACTTCACGTTTTTTAAGTAGATACATAGAAGAGATTGCCAAGACAAAGATAGAGGCACAAGTGTAGCCAGCTGATACGGTATGAACAAACTTATTCTGAGCTACTTCACTAAAGACAATCGCCCCAAAGTCCACCATCTCCATACGCATGGTCTCATAGCTAAACTCAGCACCAACAGGCGCTTGCATCCAACCGTTCGCTACCAAAATCCATACAGCCGATAGGTTAGTACCCAATGCCATCATAGTCGTTGCAAATAAATGCTGACCACGAGACATTCTGTCCCAACCAAAGAAGAATAAACCAACAAAGGTAGATTCCAAGAAGAACGCCATCAAACCCTCAATGGCAAGTGGAGCACCAAAAATATCACCGACGTAATGAGAATAATACGCCCAGTTGGTACCGAACTGAAACTCCATGGTGATACCTGTGGTCACCCCCAAAGCAAAGTTGATACCAAATAATTTACCCCAATATTTGGTCATGTCTTTCCAGATTTGCTTACCCGTCATCACATACACAGACTCCATGATGACCAGTAACCAAACCATACCCAAAGTTAAGGGAACGAATAAAAAGTGGTAGAGCGCCGTCACCGCAAACTGCAAGCGGGACAAGTCCACCAGTTGTTCAGTAATCATAGCAAATCCTCCATTAAGGAACTTTTAAGAGAAACCTTCATTTGAATTATTAGCTAGCTAACTTAACTTTTTATTCGTTCGTCATTCGCTCGCTAATGGTTTCTCTCAGATAAGTTGAAAATACAACTATTTAATATACATAAATTTTACAACTATAAAAATTTTTGCAACATTTCGCACCGCTATTTTACCTTCATTTTATAAAAATGTATATTAATATTCCATATAGTTGGCATGGTTTTTAAAGTTGAGTAATAAGGTAGGATTTAATCAAGAAAAACAACGATTTAACTCATTGATAATAAAATTATTTTTAGGGTAATTCTGATGAAAATAGTAGGGTTTAATAAATAATTAATAACTTTTTGGAATGTATTTTCTCTTATAGATATTAATGGTATTATAAGCAGTTATCATTTACTCACTAAAGTTACGCATTTAGAGGTTTCACAATTTAAAACAGGATTTAATAAATGGCTCGTACAGTTCCCCCCCTGTTAAGGGGAGGTTAGGAGGGGTATTCTAAGTTATTTTATGTAAATGACTTCGTTAACCCCCTCTAACTCCCCCTTCTCAGGGGGAGGACTGTCCGTTTTAGAGTATAATTTCTTTGAATTTAATAAAATCTTGTTTTATGCGTAACTTCAATCACTCAAATTAACTCGACCATAAACACCAATCAGCCCATGAACACCAACACCCCCCTTGCCCAAAGAATGCGACCAACCTCCCTAGATGAAGTCATCGGACAATCACACTTACTTGCCGAGAATGCTCCGATTCAACGCATGATTGCTCAAGGTCATCTACCCTCACTGATTTTGCATGGGGAAGCAGGCATTGGCAAAACCACCATTGCCACCCTGTTAGCAGATGCGGTCAATCGCCCCTTTTATCCACTCTCGGCAATTAACTCAGGAGTAAAACAATTACGAGAAGTGCTTGAGATGGCAAAACAAAGCCAACATAGTCAGCAGAATGGTAGGCAAGAAAATGGTGGACAAGAGTTGGACTTTGGCACTGCTAGCAATCCTGTGGTGTTTATTGATGAAATTCACCGTTTTAACAAGGCACAACAAGATGCCCTACTCGGCGCGGTAGAATCAGGTGATATTGCTCTAATTGGAGCGACCACAGAAAATCCCTCCTTTAGTGTAAATAATGCCCTACTCTCTCGCTGTCAAGTGTATCGGTTGCAACCCCTTAACGAAGCGCAAATTATCGAGCTACTGCAACGTGCCATCAACAACGATAGTCTGTTAAAGACCATGAATATTGACTTGCAATCTGCCAATACCATTGCCCGCCTTGCTCATGGCGATGCTCGCAAAGCCTTAAATATCCTTGAAGTAGCGATTCAAACTGCCACACCCAATCAACGGACGCATCAGTCTCACTCCGCTACTGTTACTGACTCCGCTATTGTTATTAATGATGAATTAATCGCGCAAGTGGCTCAAACTGCCCTCACTCGCTATGATAGAGACGGTGAACAACATTATGATATGATCTCAGCAATGATTAAATCGGTACGAGGCTCAGATCCCGATGCCAGCCTGTATTGGTTAGCTCGAATGCTTGTCGCAGGTGAAGATCCTGCCTTTTTGGCTCGGCGATTGGTCATTCTCGCCAGTGAAGACATTGGCAATGCCAACCCCAATGCGTTATTGCTTGCCGATACCGCACTGCGGAGCGTACAAGCCATTGGTATGCCAGAAGCTCGTATTATCTTAGGGCAAGTGATTGTTTATCTTGCCACCTCTGCCAAATCCAATAGCACCTACAAGGCGATCAATCAAGCGATGGAGCTTGCCAAACATGATCAATCGCCTGTGCCATTACATCTACGCAATGGGGTAACTAAACTAATGCAACAACAGGGCTATGGAGCAGACTATGTTTATCCTCACGATTACCCCAAACATTATTATCCGCAGTCTTATCTACCTGAATCGCTACTCGGCACTCAGTTTTATCAATATGCGGACAATAAACGAGAACAACATAGCCAGCAGTTTATGGCGTGGCTAAAGGATGTCAAAGGTAATTCAGTGGGATAGCACCCTTACAAAGTCTGAGTTTTATCCTTAAACTGCAACTTCTCCACATTTATCAAGGTATTAGTGCCATCTCGATGACATTTTGCGTTGGCTTGACACTTAGCTAAATCAGTGACTATGGTTTTGCCATCGGTCATGCTAATAGCGTATTCATTTGAATTTCCTGAGAAAATCACCGTATTGATGCCCGAGTTACCAGTGATGTTATTGTCTAATTCATTAACCGTAACGCTATTATTGTTTGTACCTAATAAGGTGACGTCTTTTAGATAACGAGAATGGTTGGTATAAGGCTTTGATGGGTCAAACCTTAGTGAGAAGTTACCATTTAAACTCGCACTGATTTGAGCATTATAAGTGATATATGGGTGCAAGAATTTCCCCATTAACGCATAACCCATAGGATCTTTTGCCTTAACGTCATCACGAGTTTTAGCAATATAGACACCTCGCATGCCACCTGTACCACTATGTGCACCCCACAAGCCGTAATAACTATCGACAACAGACGCCAAGTATTCTTGCGACAAGCTATTTTCTTTGGTTAACTCTTTAATCCAGCCTTTGTTTTCTGCTCCACGTCCCCATAGGTCTTTGCTTAGAGCATTTTTTTGAGCGGTGCGGATTTCTTGTTGATACGCAGGCAATGCACCCGCCATACCACCAACACCATCAACGCCAATCCCTGTATCATGAACCATGTGCAAAATCTCTTCATAAGAAGCATCTCTATGCTCATAGTTTTGAGCCATATACCATTTACCACCCTCAACTTGAATCTCATTTTGGTATAAAGGCTGACCGGTTACTTCGGTTGACAGTGGATTCATACCATCATCTTGACCGTTTAATAATACCAAAATTGCTTTGTTATCTGCCATTTTATTGGCAACGGCTGATTTATCCGCACCGTATAACGAGCCTGCATAATCCGTTAAATAAAATTCTAACACATTACGAGCTTTTAGAATCTGTTCATCAGTGAGTTTATCCTGTGCAACAATATGAATGCTACCGCCATTGGGGGCAACTACTTTGGTGTAGCGGTTAAAATTTTTGCTATTATAAACACTGCCTAAATTTGATGGAATGGTTCTGCTAATCCCATTCTCAGAAGTATCGGTCGGAGTTGTTGGGATCGTCGGCGTGGTAGGTGTCGTTGGTGTACCCTCCGAAGTGCTATTGTCATTAGTATTACCACCACTACTGCCACCACAGGCAACTAGGGCTAAAGAAGATAATGCGATACTGCTAGCTAAAAATAATTTATTCATGGGACTATTCCTTTTGAAGTTGAGTTTATAGGAGGTTAAAAATTTATTGGTAACTAACAGCTACCATTCTAATGATTGATAACAAGCATTATTTCATATTTAATGATGATAAATATAGGGGTTTACTTATAAAAACCATGAACAAATTCGATTATTCCTCACTCAGCGGTCAACATCTAAAAGTCTTTGTCACCTTGCACGAGGTTGGTACAGTCACCGCCACTGCCGACACCTTGCACACCACCCAATCCGCCGTGAGCCATAGTTTACAAAAACTGCGACTGATATTTGGCGATGAACTGTTTGTGCGTTCGGGGCGAAGTGTCGTCCCCACTCAGCGTAGCTTAGAAATTTATCCTCAAATCAAAGCAATCCTTGATAACCTAGAGCAACTCACCAACCAGCAAGCCTTTGAACCAGCCACCGCCGATATCAGCTACCGCATTTCTGCCAATGATTATCAGCAAGACTTGATACTGCCCAAGGTCTATAATGCCGTGAGTCCACTTGTTGCCAGCCTGTCTTTAGAAATTTACCCTTATAGTAAAGACTCTGAAAATAGCAACCTTGAGTTATTACGCTCGCAACAGATAGACCTTATGATTTCGCCGATTGCTCCCAATCATAATGACATTATGGCGACACGCATCTTTGATGACATCGCCATCTGTTTTTTTGACCCCACTCAGCGAAACGCCCCAACGAATTTACAGGACTTTAGGCAGGCGGATTATATCGGCTTAACCTTTCGAAAAACCCTACCAACTGACGACCAAAACGAAGAGCAAGTTATCCAAACCATTGAGGCGATTAATGAACGCACCAAGATTATTGTAAATGGCTTTTCCTCCATTCCGTACTTTCTTGAGGGAACAACACGGCTAGCACTGCTACCCAGTCGGCTAAAAGACACCTATTTTCAGCAGTTTCAATCCGCCAAAATACCGTTTTATGCTCCCGTCTTTACCATGTATATGCTCTGGCACAAACGCTACCAAAATGACCCACAGCATAAATGGTTTCGTGAACAAGTGATGAAAAGCACAGAGCATTTGCGAGCGTGAGGGTTTGGTGATTGGGGGTGTTTTATCCAACAAAAAAGACAGGGCATGCCCTATCTTTACAGCTTTTCAGACACCGTTCTATAAACCATGTCAAATGTTTTATGGTTTTCGTTACTCAATCCATGCTCGTGACCGCTGAAATTTTCTAACACACCACTCACCATAATTTTAGGAGCGAAGCGAGTAAAACTTCCAAGTGCCGTGGCTTGTTAACACTATCAATTTGCACAATATATTATTGGTATCGCATTCATATCTCTAACAGCATGAGCAAATGATGAAATAATCCAAAGCAATTGAATGATGTGTCCCGGTACTGATTCACCACGTTGTATCCTAGAAAATTTAGTTGTCACAGAAGACTTTGATAAAAAAGAACAGCTTAGAATACATTTACGGTGAAGCTTGTAATCTTTTAGCAGTCCATCAAGATAGTCTTCGGCTTGCGCTGGGTCGCCTTTTCTAATTCTAGCAATACTAGTATTGCAGTCATTATTTGAGTATTTATTCGAGAACTTTCCATTGATTCTTTCGAGCATCTGCTCTTTAGTAAAATACATATTCCCCAGATTTTTAATTCCTTGACCAACTACATCATGAAGGTTGCTTGCTGAAGTGCTAGTACTGCCATGCTTAGAATGAATGAAGCTTATGCTAGATTTCTCACGATTTAATGTAATGTGATCAGCCCATTCAATACCCAAATCATCACAAAATATATAATCATCGTCTTGATGTAAGCTCTCAACTACACCAAACATTGAGTCAACCTCAAACGCCGTACTTGTACTACTAAAACTACCTTTTTCAGAAGTTACTGTAGATATTTTAGCTCTAGGGTGCATTATTTCTAAGATACTATTTATCTCAGAAATTCCTGATGAGTCTTCAAAGCATGCTCCCATGAAGTACATGTATTTCGGATCAGTGAATGTGACACTATAGTAACCATTTTTCACTATAAATCTTTGTAAGGAGATTTCCTTTCCGTTTTCGATTACTCGAAACTTTGTCAAAATCTTCGATGTCAATGTTAAGCTTTTTTCATTCTTTCTAAGGCGCGTGCAGTTTTCTCTTCCAATAACCTTACATTCTGAATCAAGTTCATATACTTTTTCAAGCTCTGAAAAGAGCTTATTCTTAACCCGAGAAGAAATAACTACACTTGCACCTCTAGTCTTATATTTTAAAGTCAGCCCGTCCCGATCAATTCGTTCCTGTAAAGGAGTACTTTCCACAAGAATTGCATTGGGTTCACATGCATTTAGAACATCGCTTAACTCTACTTTTTTAGCAAAAGAATCTAGGAAATTATTATCGTTCGAAGGATTTTCAATAAGTCCAACTTGCTCCTTCACCCAAACAGCTATTTCATCAAGAGACTTTCTTTGAGAAGACTCAACTAATCGCCCAGTTCCAGAAATTGTTTTTGTGATAGCACCTTGACGCAACTTTAAATAAAATGGAATTGATCTTCCTGCAGAGTGTGTCGAAAGAAGTCCTTTTAAATCTGCCGCTTCATAAGACCTTGCTTTCATTGCCCTATCTGAAATAGTCATGTTTCTTAAAGCAATTTTTTGAAATTCAACATCATCATCGCCAAATGTACTTGTCAAATCTCTACTATCAACAAGAGTGAAATGTTCTTTTATTGACTCTGATATATTCGCACAACTTTTCTTAAAAATTGCTAGATAATTTTGATATTCGATCAATATAATAAATGCGTACACCCTATCTTCGAGTTCTTCGTCAATAAAATATACGGGTCTAACGGAGGGAAATACTTTAACTGAATATTTATATTCTAAGTCTGATCCATCAACTTTCTTATCAGCTCTGAAAAGATCCAAAACAAACTGATCTCCTGTATCCATATTGTCGACTGCAGCACCTAGAATGTCATTTATGATTGAATCATCAATGGCGTTTTTTGGTATATAACCTGAGTTCGGTTTAAGCAAAAACAATTTAAAAAGCAATCCTCTTGTGGTAAAGTTAATTTTCCACAAAAAACAACCCACAAAAAGGATTGC
>PDWJ01003136.1_pt1 | contig 16194 bp, 16 predicted proteins | sample 1430881 | NCBI WGS metagenome assembly PDWJ01 (sample SAMN01162460, study PRJNA174530) | Oral metagenome, whole genome shotgun sequencing project. | biome: Marine environment; feature: Marine mammal; material: Swab sample of the gingival sulcus; isolation source: swab sample of gingival sulcus... | reverse complement strand
AAACAAAAAATACAAATATATCTAGCACACAAGTGTTTGCTCAAAGTATATCTAAACAGGAAAACATCACTTAGATGGTTAGAAATGAATTTTTAATACCACTGTTGTAATGATGAAATTTTGGGGAGAAGGTATACTTGAGAACAGCAAGAGAGGTAATCAAGGGGAAAAAAAACATTTTTCATTAGTACAGCACAGGCTTAGATATTTTTTTATTGGCAGGAAACACCAGGTACAGGCCATCGGTTAACAGGCTGTTGTTAATCTGCGCGAATAAATGCTTTTCCAGTTTAAAGGTGCTGTTTAATTGCGCTGCCACCTGGGTGTCGTTATCCAGGTCGGCAAAATTGGCCACGGTGAATTCGGTAATGCTGTTTAAGTCATCAGAGAGATCAGCACAAAACCGGCCATTAACAAACACCAGCTGATAGGCATCCAGGTTATTGATTTTAAAGTCTGCAATATCGCCTTCAGTTAACGCCGCAGTGGGTGGTGTTTGCAGATAGTTTTCTGCCGTTAACGGGTAAAGCGATGTATATTTCCAGGCTTCTGTTTTGCGTGTTGGCCAGGCGGCTTTTTGTAGCGCTGCATTACCCTGTTGGCGGGCATTGTTAAGCCAGTCGCTGGCATGTTGTTCGGCGCTCAAGGCTTTGGCCGATGCAATAAAATCTATTGTATCTGTCATGGGGAGAATGCCTTAACCTGCCTGTTCTTCAATCCAGCTGTAACCATTGGCTTCCAGCTCCAGGGCAAGCTCGCGGCCACCGGATTTTACAATTTTGCCGTGGGCCAATACATGCACGTAATCAGGCACAATATATTCCAAAAGGCGCTGATAGTGAGTAACCAGTACAAAGCTGCGGTTGGTGTCGCGCAAACTGTTCACACCCTGGGCTGCAATTTGCAGTGCATCAATATCAAGGCCGGAATCGGTTTCATCCAGCAGGCAAAGGCTGGGTTCCAATAAGGCCATTTGCAGAATCTCGTTGCGCTTTTTTTCGCCGCCAGAAAAACCTTCGTTGACACCACGCTTTAAAAACGCCGGTTTAAGGCTTAGCTCGGTACACTTTTCACGGGCTAATTTCATAAACTCAGGTGTTTGCAGCTCCGGTTTTCCCTGATGACTGCGTACCGCATCCACCGAGGCCTTCAAGAACTGCATATTGCTGACACCGGGAATTTCAACGGGGTATTGAAATGCCAGGAATACGCCTTCGCAGGCTCTTGTTTCTGGTTCCAGTTCCAATAAATCTTTGTCGTTATAGATGACTTCGCCACTGACTACCTGGTATCCAGGGCGGCCTGCCAGAACATTGGCCAGAGTGCTTTTGCCGGAACCATTGGGGCCCATAATGGCGTGTACTTCGCCGGGTTTAACATCCAGCGAAATGCCGTTAAGAATGGTTTTTCCGCCAACTTCAGCAACGAGGTTTCTAACTGATAACATATTTTCTAAAACTCCAAAAAGCAGCCACCCGGCTTGATTAACCGACTGCGCCTTCAAGGCTGACTTCTAATAATTTGCCTGCTTCTACGGCAAATTCCATAGGTAATTCTTTAAATACTTCTTTGCAGAATCCATTCACAATCATGGAAACGGCTTTTTCAGGATCAATCCCGCGCTGTTGGCAGAGGAACATTTGATCATCACTGACTTTTGATGTGGTGGCTTCGTGTTCAATAATGCTGTCGGAATTTTTATTTTCAATATATGGAAAAGTGTGCGCACCACACTGATCACCAATCAACAAAGAATCGCACTGGGTGTAATTGCGAGCGCCATCGGCTTTGGGGGAAACTCGAACCAAACCGCGGTAAGACTGCTGGCTGCGTCCGGCTGAGATACCTTTGGAAACAATGGTGCTTTTGGTGTTCTTGCCCATGTGAATCATTTTGGTACCGGTGTCTGCCTGTTGCAGATTGTTGGTTAAGGCAACGGAATAAAACTCGCCGATACTGTTATCGCCTTTAAGAACACAGCTTGGATATTTCCAGGTAACAGCCGATCCGGTTTCTACCTGTGTCCAGGAAATCTTGCTGTTATTACCGGCGCATAAACCGCGCTTGGTAACAAAGTTATAAATGCCGCCTTTACCGTCTTTATCGCCGGGGTACCAGTTTTGTACGGTTGAATATTTGATTTCCGCATCGCCCAGCGCCACTAATTCAACCACTGCGGCGTGCAGTTGGTTTTCGTCGCGCATCGGCGCGGTGCAGCCTTCAAGATAACTGACATAGCTGCCTTCATCGGCAATAATCAGGGTGCGTTCAAATTGCCCGGTATTGCGTTCATTAATGCGGAAGTAAGTTGAAAGTTCCATGGGGCAGCGGGTGTTTTTCGGAATATAAACAAAAGACCCATCGGTAAACACAGCAGAATTTAATGCGGCGTAAAAGTTATCGGATGTGGGCACAATAGTGCCCAGATATTTTTGAATGAGTTCGGGATGATCTTTAATCGCTTCAGAAATAGAGCAAAAGATAACACCGGCTTTTGCCAATTCATCTTTGTAGGTTGTGCCCACAGAAACACTGTCGAAAACCGCATCCACTGCCACACCGGCAAGGGCGGCCCGTTCATGTAACGGAATACCCAGTTTTTCGAAAGTTTCCAGAATCTCAGGATCAACTTCATCCAGGCTTTTGGGGCCGTCTTTCTTTGATTTTGGTGATGAATAGTAACTGATAGCGTTAAAATCCACCGGGGGGTAATCCACCATCGCCCAGCTTGGCTCTGCCATGGTTTTCCAGCGTTCATAGGCTTTTAAACGCCATTCGATCATCCATTCCGGCTCATCTTTTTTGGCTGCAATAGCGCGAATAACGTCTTCATTTAAGCCGGGAGGAAAGGTTTCTGACTCAATGTCAGTCACAAAGCCCGCTTCATATTCACGGTCAATCAGTTCGTCAATAGGCTGATCCGCTTTACTCATGGTGCATGTCTCAGTGCTGGATAAACCGCTAGCTAAACAGTTTAATTGAAGTTTTCGACCGATAGCACGGCCTGGGGCGACAACTTTTTGAACAAAAGTATGCCGTATTTTTAATGCTCTCTCAGGAATAGTAGAGTAATTCAGTCGGGAATTTAAATCAATACCAATTTGGTATAGATTTATGCCATACTGATTAAACAATAATGATAATGCAGGTACTTTAATGCTTCGTGTGGGCAAAATGGCGGACTACGCCCTGGTAATTATGAATGCAATGGCCAAGCAGCCAACTGCTCTGTTGTCGATGGATGCCCTGTCGCAGAAAACTCACTTAAGTATGCCAACAGTGCGTAAGTTGATGCGGTTACTGGTGAATGCCGGGTTGGTGCGCTCCATTCGCGGTGCAAAGGGCGGCTACCAGCTTGCGCGGTTGCCCGAGCTAATCAGCGTGGTACATATTTTATCCGCAGTAGAAGGCCCCATGGCCATTACCGAATGCTGCGATGAAGATGCCAGCTGCGAACTTTCCGGTGGTTGCGATATGGAGCCCCACTGGTCGTCTATCAATCAGCTGGTTATGCATATTCTTGAGAACATTTCGCTGGCAGACTTAAAACAAAACCACCTTGGCCCGTTAATAGATCTTCAAGGCGTTTTGCAGCGGGTAATGAGAGCTGAAACGGTTAATGAAATGTTGTGTGTGGGCGGTTGACAGGCGATAGGTTAAGCGTTGTGCTTGTTGTTCAAAAAAGTTAGAATTTTTCGCGGTTGTATATAGCGTTATTTTCTGGAGGGTGTTTTTGCCCTCTGAAGTTCGTAATTTAATAAAAGGGAGTATTGTATATGGATATTTATGAGAGAGAGTATGTTGCGGCTGTTATCAATTTTTTTTGGGGGCCAAATTTAGTAACACCACATAATGTTAACGAGCAAGCAGCAGTTGTGGCATATGAAGTGTTAGAAAAAGCTAATGTCTGTTCTGATCTTGTGGACTTAGTGCCCAGGCCCACGTTAGTTGCTAGTCCTGGGTATGCGGTAAAGGAACTTGCAAAAATAGGAAAGCGAATCGTTTCAGGGGATACAGCGGTATACAATATATGTAAAAGCGCTGTAGGGGCAGGCTATAAATCTGCCATTCGAATTGCTTTGATGGGCGCTTGATATGTTTAAGAGTACGTTTGTTTTTCTTGTGATTTTTTTTGTGTCTGGGTCGGTTCTTGCCGGCGATGGTAATACCAGATTCATTTATTCAAGTTTTGAATTTTATGTTCCCTCTGGGGCAACCGTTGTGGGTTTTCATGGTGGTTCCGATAGTTTTGCTTTCTTTAGGTACGGTAATGAGAAAACGAAGCATTATCTAGCGTTTACTGATATGACCAATGAAGCAACAGATTATGGTTGTAGTGCAAAAGAGTTTTACGGGCATTTAGCTGGTTTGTATGGGCCATCAACCTGTTCAAAACAAGAGATTGAGTCATTTAAAAAGGTTTTTGTTCAGGGTGCTAAGGTAGGGGCATGGTTGGGTGATGAATTCACTTCATTCTATTTTTGCAAAGATGATCAGGCGTTTTTATTTATTTTTGCGAAAGGTAAAATTGTCAAAATAGATACAGATTATTTGTCAGAATCAGCACTTAGAAATATTGTAAAAAAATACATTTAATTGACATGACTGTTAAAACAAAGCTTTTAACCGAGCCCTGTTGGACTCGGTTGCTTCAGGTGTGCGTTACTTGACCAAGTAATTCTGTTGAGTAGTTTATTGATTGGCGAAATTAAAACTGCTTTTTGCCAGTAATCGCCCTTTGGCATCAATCACTTTTACTGTCCATTCACCGGCCTGCTGTTGTGTCAGGTATTTGCTGGAATAGCAGCGCCAGCGATTGCCGCCGATGGCGATCGGGACTTTCGCTTTCAGTTTGCCGTTGCGATACCAGTGGTGATAATGGGTTTTACCTGCCTGGCCAACAACTTCTGTATAAAAATAAACTTTCGATAAACCCTGTGGATCAACTGCCAAATGATAGGGTAGTGAATCACCGGGTTCTTTCCGGGAAACTTGCGCAGTTAACTTTGCCCGCTTAATGGCAGCGGTAAACAACTCAGCTTTAGTGCGTGTATCAGTTTTCGTGGGCGTTTCAGCTTCGGTATGTGTATTTACAGGCTGCTCTGAAACAGTTTCAATTTTTATTTCTGTGGTGGCTATAACCGGCGTTACGGTTTCAGCAGGAGCCGATGCAGTCTCATCAGGTGTTACGGCTTCTGCCGGTGCTGTAGCCACTGTTTCTATCTTGGAAGTATCCGTTTTATGGATGTTTTCAGCTTTAACCGTGTTGTTTTCAGGTGTCGGTGCTTGAATTTCTGCCTGTTCAGGTTCCTGTGCCTGTTCTTGTGTGTTGGGCATTGCTTCAATGGTGGGTTGCTCTGTTTGAGTGAGCCTGGGTGGTACGGCTTTTTCTTCGGGGGCGCTCAGCCAATAATAAATGCCAAAGAGAAATACCACCACAACGGCTATTGCCCCTGCGATTCTGCCCCAATGATAAGTGTAGGTATATTCTGGCGTTTCAGTATGTTGCATCGCTTATCGGAATCCTTGATAGGTGTTTGTTGTTGTGTTGCAGATGTTGTGTTGCAGGTATTGTCGTGCATTATAACAAAGCTGCCGGGTTGCGCATCTCCACCAGCTTTTTAAAGGTTGTCTGGTGTTGCTGTTCCGGTTTACAGCAGGGTATTTTCGATGTGGGTTACTTCGCAGTGTACCACGCCGTTTTTTAGGTGCGCTTTAATGGGTGCGCCCGGTTTGGTATCTTCCGTGGTTCGTATGATTTTGTCTTTGTCATCTTTCATAATGGCGTAGCCTCGCCCCAGGGTTGCCAGTGGGCTGACAGCATTCAGCTGTTGCGCTAAAAACGATAGCCGTTGGGCGTGGTTCAGCGTTTGGGTTTTGCTGGCTGTTACCAATCTGCGCTCCAGTTTACCAAGGGTTGCCAGGTGTTGCTCAATGGTTTTATCCGGGCGCTGTAATGTCAAACGCTGAAGCAAGTGGCCGAAGTGTTGGGCGCTTTCCTGAAGTTTGTGCTGGTTGGCCAGTTGCAGGCGCGATTCCAGGGTATCCAGCCGTTGCAGGTGTTCTTCCAGTTTTCTGCCGGGGTGTTGTAAGCGTTTGCCCAACCATTCCAGTTGCTGGTTGGCCTGAGCAAGCCGTTGCATGATTTTATCGGTTAATGCACTTTCGTATCCTGCAAGCCACCCCAGTAATTCCATCTGATCCTGACTGAGCATTTCCGCAGCGGCAGACGGCGTGGGTGCTCTGACATCGGCTACAAAATCGGCAATGGTGAAATCAATCTGGTGGCCAACGGCAGATACAATGGGAATGGTGCTGTTGGCGATGGTACGCGCCAGGGCCTCATCGTTAAATGCCCATAAGTCTTCCAGCGAGCCACCGCCCCGGCCAACTATTAATACGTCGCATTCTTCGCGCCGGTTGGCTTGTTCTATGGCATGAATAATCTGCTGCGGGGCATCTTCCCCTTGCACCGCACACGGGTAAACCACAATGGGAAGCAGCGGAAAGCGCCGGTTTAATACCGATATAATATCCTGAATCGCTGCCCCGGTGGGTGATGTCACCACACCGACCCGCTCGGGGTGATCCGGTAGCGGCTGTTTCAGGTCGTCGTCGAACAGCCCTTCGCTGGCGAGCTTGTTTTTCAGCGCTTCGAAGGCCCGTTGTAGTGCGCCCAGCCCCGCTTCTTCCATGCAATCGACAATCAGCTGATAGTCGCCTCTGGGGGCGTATAAACTAAGCCGCCCTTTAACTAATACCTGGTCGCCGTTTTTCGGTTTAAATTGTAATCGCTGGTTTCTTCCCTTAAACATGGCAGCGCGTATTTGTGCGTTTTTATCTTTTAATGTCAGATAGATATGCCCGGAGCTGGGCTGCACCAGATTCGATACTTCTGCTTCTACCCAGATCATGGGAAAGGTGTTTTCCAGAGTTTCCTTGGCGTATTGGTTCAGCTCGCTGACACTGAAAACGTGTCGGCTGTTATCGGCAGTTTCGTGCATGTATATGGGAAGGTTGGTTAGTGGTTGCCGTGCATTAAACCGCTGTTTACCGGGCAAAAGCAAGCACAAAAAAGCGCAGCCGGTATGTTGGCTGCGCTGATTAGATGGTGTAGTTAGCTCAAGCAGTTAACCCAAGTCGTTAACCGATAGTGTTAGCCGATTAAAAAACCACCATCGACAGTAATACAGCTGCCCGTTGTATAGCTGGCGGCATCCGATACCAGGTAAAGTACCGAACCGGCAATTTCCTGGGGCTCTGCAACTCGCTGCATGGGGACGTGGGGCATTAACTGATTTAACACGGCATCATTTTTAACAAGGGCCGCTGCAAATTTGGTATCGGTTGCACCGGGGAGTACCGCATTCACCCGAATGTTGGCGGATGCACATTCTTTTGCAAATGATTTAGTCATGGAAATCACCGCTGCTTTGGTGATCGAATAAATGCCCTGAAAGGCGCCGGGAACCACACCGTTAATGGAGGCAATATTGACAATAGCGCCACCGCCATTGTCGCGCATCAGCTTTCCGGCGGTAGTGGACATGAAAAAGTAGCCACGAATATTCACATCAACCGTTTTTTCATAGGCTGCCAGATCGGTGTCCAGAATGTGGCCGAAGTAGGGGTTGGTGGCCGCGTTGTTGACTAATATATCCAGCTTGTCGTGGCGGTCGCTGATTTGATTAAACAGCGATTCAATTTGCTGTAGATCTCCAATGTGGCAGGCAATGGCGGAAGCGCTGCCGCCGTCTTCAACAATACTGTCGGCAACTTTCTGGCAATCATCAATTTTACGGCTGGAAATAATTACGTGGGCACCTTGTTTGGCGATCATGCGGGCAATGTTTTCGCCAATACCCCGGCTGGCTCCGGTAACGAGGGCCACTTTTCCTGTAAGTTCAAACGGATTATCTGGGTTCATTGTTTATTCTCTAGCGATAGGTGATAAGGGATGGATCGACTTGTTCAAAATAACCAAAATCATTGAAATAGCTCAAGCTGATCTGATCATGGGTAAATAATATTTTGGTGACTGAGGCATTAACAATCGACCAGCTTAATTTAATGGCCTGTTGATCACTGCACTGCAACACCTGTTGCATGATCATGCTGATCGGGCCGCCCGATGTAAACACGGCAATATTTTTTGCGTTGCTTTGCAGCAGGTTATTCAGGCCGTTGGCACAGCGTTGTTGAAAGCCTGTCCAAGGCTCGGAGTATTCCTGATCGTAATCACCGGAAATCCAGCGTTCTATGGCATCGGCAAACAGTAATTGAAAAGCTTTGCGCGGCTCTGGCTGACTGGCTAAATAGCGGGTCATGGCATGGTGGGTTTCCAAATCCGGGCGGAGCCTGGCAATCACTTCGGCATGATTATACTCACTAAAACCACTATCCGTTTTCAACTGAATAGCACCTTGCTGTGCGTCCATACCTTTCAGGCATTGCTCAGCTGTTTGGCGGTGACGCACTAATCCGCCGTGAATCGCCTTGTCAAAACTGATCCCCCGCTTGGTAAAGCCTTCTCCCAGTACGTAAGATTGTTTTTCACCAAGGGGGGAAAGCGCATCGTAGTTTTCCTGGCCAAACGATGCCTGCCCGTGTCGAATCAGATAAATAGCTGCCATTATTTAACCTTGTGCGGCTATTTCTTGTAAGCAAAGCTGTTCAAGCATTTTTACTACCTGGCCGTAAGTGGCAAACCTTTGGTCTTTGGTTTGGCCGTGATAAAACCGGTAGTAAATCTGCTGAAGAATAACGGACAAGCGGAACAGGCCATATACTCGGTAGAAGGTGTAGTCGGCATCTTCAAAGCCCATTTTTTCGCAGTAATAACTGAATACTTCTCTGCGGGTCATCATGCCTTTTAAATGGGTGGGTTGCAGGCGCATCATATGCATGGGCGCTGGGTCGTTCGCTTCAATCCAATACGACAGGGTGTTACCCAAATCCATTAAAGGGTCGCCCAAGGTGGCCATTTCCCAATCAAGCACACCGATAACATCAGTGGGGTTGTCTGGATTCAGTACCACGTTGTCGAACCGGTAATCTCCGTGAACCACGCACACAGAAACCTGTTTATGGCGGTTTTGATCAAGCCAGGCCATCACTTTTTCATAGTCGGGGGCATCGTCGGTTTTAGCGTTGATATAGCGCTGGCTCCAACCGTCTATCTGGCGATCCACATAACCTTCACCTTTGCCCAGTTCTTCCAATCCGGCTGCTTTAATGTCGATTTGGTGAAGATCAATCAGGCGGTCAATCACTGCACGGCAAAGCTCGTTAACCTGTGCTTCGCTTAAATCCAAGCCCTCGGGCAGTTCTTTACGCGGAATAATGCCCTTAATGCGATCCATTGCATAAAACTCGCAATCCAATACCGATTCATCGGTGCAATGGGCCACCATGTCGGGCACATAAGGATAAACTGGTTTTAACGCCGACATCACCCGGTATTCGCGGCCCATGTCATGGGCGGATTTTGCCTTGGTGCCAAAAGGCGGGCGGCGCAAAATCAACTCGCGGTTATCGTAACTGATCAGATAAGTCAGGTTAGATGACCCCCCCGGAAACTGCTTGATGGCCGGTGTGCCCTGCAAACCGTCTACCTGTGATTTTAACCATTGATCAATTACATTGGCGTCCAGCTCTTCGCCATCACGCATTGATTTTGCCTGGTCGATGACACTCATGTTGTTCCCCTGTTAATAGTTGTTATTTCAAGCCGCGTTTTTTTAATTCCAGTTTTGCAATGAGTCCTCTGTGTACTTCGTCCGGGCCGTCGGCCAGGCGCATAACACGACTGTAAGCATATAGACTTGCCAATGGAAAATCGTTCGATAGCCCCGCGCCACCATGTATTTGAATGGCCTGATCCAGCACTGCTTGGGCAACATTGGGTGCAACCACTTTGATTTGTGCAATTTCGCTCATGGCACCGAACACGCCAACGGTGTCCATCAAATAAGCGGCTTTGAGTGTCAGCAATCGCGCCATATCAATATTGATACGGGCATTGGCCACCAGATCACGATTGCCCCCCAGATTAACCAGCGGTTTGCCAAAGGCAACGCGGTCAGTGCCACGTTCGCACATCAAGGTCAGTGCTCGTTCTGCGGTGCCAATGCAGCGCATACAGTGGTGAATCCGGCCTGGGCCAAGGCGACCCTGGGCTATTTCAAAGCCGCGGCCGGGGCCGGCGATAATGCTGGATGCCGGTAAGCGTACATCGGTGAAAGATACTTCGCCGTGGCCAAAAGGCGCATCGTAAACATTAAAAACCGGCAGCATGCGTTCGATTTTTACACCGGGTGCATCCAGTGGCACCAGTACCATCGAATGCTGTTGGTGGCGGTTGGCATCCGGGTCGGTAACGCCCATGAAAATGCCTACTTTACATTCGGGATGGCCAACACCGGAACTCCACCATTTTCTGCCGTTCAGTACCACTTCATCGCCTTCCACTTTACAGGTCGCTTGCATGTTAGTGGCATCAGACGATGCAACATCTGGCTCGGTCATAAAAAACACTGAGCGGATGTCGCCTTCCAGTAGTGGTTTCAGCCATTGTTCCTTTTGCTCTTCAGAGCCGTATTTAACCAGCACTTCCATATTGCCGGTGTCTGGGGCATTACAGTTGAAAGCTTCAGAGGCAATCGGGGAATGCCCCATTAGTTCGGCGAGCGGGGCATAGTCGGTATTGCTCAGGCCGGAACCGTATTCTTCATCGGGCAAAAACAGATTCCACAAGCCCTGTGCTTTAGCCATGGCTTTCCATTCGTGCATGATTTCTGGTGTTTTCCACTGGGTCCAGTCACCGTGATCCGGGCCTAGCTGTTCGTGATAGGTTTGTTCGTTGGGAAGAATATGTTCATCCATGAACTTTTTAACCTGAGCAATAAGTTCCTGGGCTTTGGGAGAGTGATCGAAGTTCATGGTTTCCTCCAATAGGGCTTGGGTGGTAAGCCTTTAGTCTGGTGCATTCTGTTGTTGTTATCAAATAAGATTAAGCGAGTTACTTTCATTAGGCCAATGAATAGTTATAATTTACAACTATAAATAAAATTAATAGTGTGTTGTGTATGCAGCTTAGTCGGATTGATCTTAATTTATACGTGGTGTTCGATACAATTTTTGAAGAAGGCAATTTGTCGCGGGCGGCAAAGCGGTTGTTTCTAACCCAGCCAGCCGTCAGTCATTCCTTGGGGCGGCTGCGTGAATATTATGATGATCCGCTGTTCGTGCGGCGGGGGCATCGTATGGAGCCAACCCCGTTAGCGCAGCGGATTCGCCCGGGAGTACAGGCTGCATTGCAGGGCTTGCAGGATACCCTGCAAACCGGCAGCGGTTTTGATCCGTTGCAGTCGCAGAAAAAATTTGTGGTGGGGGTGCGCGATAACATTGAATCCTGGATGGTTCCCCAGTTAATGGGCTTTCTGCAACAACAGGCACCGCAAACCCAGCTGGCCAGCACTCAGGTGCCGCGCCGGGATATGGAGGTGGAATTATCAGCCGGGCGTCTGGATCTGGCCTTTGATGTGCTGTTACCTGTCGGGCCAAGAATTCGCCACCAGCCTTTAATAGAAGCCAGCTTTTGTGTTGTGGCGCGGCAAGGGAACCCGCTGGTGGGTAAGCGGCTCACGTTAGGCCGCTATTTAAAGGCCCGTCATGTGGTGGTGTCTTCGCGCCAAAGCGGACCTTCGGTGGAAGACTTTGAGTTAAGTCGGCTGGGGTATCGTCGCCAGGTGGCCATGCGTTGTCAGCATATGTATGTGGGGTTAAGAACCGTGGCGCAAACGGATTTACTGTTAACTGTGCCCGGTTCGGTGTTTGATTTGATTGCGGACATTCCGGGGATAAAATCCTGGAAAATTCCGGTGGATTTGCCGCCATTAGCGGTGCATATGTATTGGCACGAAAGCGCTGATGGCGATGGTGCCAATCGCTGGCTGCGAGATTGTATCCATAAACAGCTGGCGAAACCGGGCAAAAGTAACTGAGCGATTGTTTGTCAGGCATTTCCCTATGCGGATAAAGCTCTGAAATAGTGCTTAAAAAATGTTAAATTAGGCACTGTTTTAAGTATTTGGAGTCAGTTCATTATGTCACTTTTATTGGCATATCTGTCGCTTGCCATTGGCGTATCTTTTTTGTGTTCAATATTAGAAGCCGTGTTGCTGTCGATTACCCCCAGCTTTGTACAGCAGATCCAAGGAGAGCGCCCCAAAGTCGGTGCCCAGCTTGCCAAAGTAAAAAATCGATTAGATGAGTCCTTATCGAGCATTCTTATTTTAAACACCTTTGCCCATACCATGGGAGCCGCAGGCGTGGGCTCACAGGCCATGCAGGTGTTTGGTAAGGAGTGGGAAACCCTGATAGCGGTGCTGCTGACACTGGCTATTTTATATTTTTCAGAAATCATTCCGAAAACACTCGGTGCAACTTTCTGGCGTCAGTTGGCGGGCCCCTCAGCTTATATGATTAGTTGGCTGGTGAAGATTGTATTCCCTTTGGTGTGGGTATCTACACGGTTAACAAAGCTGTTCAGCCACAGTAAAGAAAACGAAATCACCCGCGAAGAAATTATTGCCCTGGCTTCGTTGGGGCATCAGGGTGGGTCGCTGGTGTCTCAGGAAAACGAATACATTAATAACCTGTTGCGGATGCGGGAATATAAAACCGAAGATATTTTAACGCCGCGCTCGGTGGTGCATATGCTCGATCAAAATACGACGGTATCACAAGCGTTAGATGACACCAAAACCCGCCAGTTTACGCGTATTCCCATTTACGGGGCGAATATAGACGATATTAACGGCAAAGTGATTCGCGCTGACTTGTTCGAAGCCGAACGGGAAGGCCACGGAGATCAGCCAATCAGTAAATTCGCCAAACCTCTGCAAAGAGTGTCTGAAAAACTGCCGGTTCAGCAGTTAATGGATTTGCTCATTAAACAAAAGGCGCATATGTGCCTGGTAGAAGACGAATTTGGTCAAACAGCGGGAGTGGTGACGCTGGAAGATGCTATCGAAACCCTGTTGGGGCGGGAAATCGTTGATGAAACCGATGCGGTAGAAGATATGCAGGCGCTTGCCCGAACCCGATACCGTGATCGCTTGCGTGAAGATAAAATTAATAAGCAGTGAGTGAATAACAATGGAAATTACTAAAAACACAGTGGTGCAGTTTCATTACACACTGAAAGATGATCAGGGCATGTTGCTGGAATCATCTAAAAATGGCGATCCAATGGCTTTCTTGTGTGGCCATAACAATATTATTAAAGGTTTGGAAGCTGCTATGGAAGGCAAGCAACAAGGCGATAGTTTTTCAGTTACCGTGGAACCAAAAGATGCTTATGGTGATCGTAAAGAAGGTCAAACTCAGCGAATCCCCGTAAAACATATGATGGGGCAAAAACGCTGGAAAAAAGGCATGGCCGGGTGGGTAAAAACCGACAAGGGCGATCGCCAGTTTACGGTGATAAAGCTGGGAAAATTTATGGCGGATGTTGATTTTAACCATCCATTAGCAGGCAAGGTATTAACCTTTGATGTGGACATTGTAGATGTGCGCGAAGCCACTGAAGAAGAAATCGCCCACCGACATGCTCATGGTGTTGGCGGTCATCACCATCACTAGCACCATACTAGCGGCAATAGTAGAATGGCACAGCAAATAACTATTATCTGAATTTATCCGGGGGAATAAAATAACATGAGTGAAACAAATACCCATTCCAAAGTCATTGGTTATGTATTATGGATCTTTGGTTTTCTTGGGGCGCACCGTTTTTATTTTGGTAAGCCGATTACCGGCACCATTTGGTTTTTAACGCTGGGGTTATGTGGTATAGGTTGGCTTATCGACCTGTTTTTAATCCCCGGAATGGATCGTGATGCAGACAATAAATACGCCGAAGGCCGCGTTGATTACACCATTGGCTGGGTTTTGTTAACCTTCCTGGGTTTGTTTGGTATCCATCGTTTGTATATGGGTAAATGGCTGACTGCGTTATTGTGGTTTTTAACCGGTGGCTTCTTTTTGCTGGGCTACCTGTATGATTACTGGACGCTGAACGAACAAATTAGTGAATTGAACAGCGAAAACGATTAATACTGTTAGCTTTGTTGTTGGCCTTGTGACTTTTCAAGGCCAACAACAGGCGAAAAATCAATAAAGCAATACTTTCAACACAGCCCGCATTAACCATTCTCTGCCAATAGCGCGGCTCTTACACAGCGTAATACCCCCACTGGATACTGATGCCCCAGCAACCCTTGTGTTTGTTCATAGGTAAAATGCTTTTCGAAGAGATTGTCCTGACTGAGCAGTGAATCCTCAATATTGGCCAGTGCCTGTTCTGGCAGGGTGATTACATCCCTTAAGGAAATTTGGTTGTGTCTAATGGCTTCAGATAAATGAAAATACACGGCGTTTTCTTTAATGCCCCGTTGCTGCGCAATCATGGCAATATCCATACCCGCATTGAATAGCGCATAGACTTCATTGCGTTCATGCTCCTGAGTGTTATCAGGGGCTGAGCTGTCGTGGTTTTCGATCAGTTCAATAAACGCTTCGCCATAGCGTTCCAGTTTACTGGCACCAACCCCGCTGATGGCCAGTAGCTCGTTATCGGTGACTGGTTTAAAGCGCACCATTTCCATCAAGGTAGCATCGTGGAAAATCACATAGGGCGGCACGCCCTGTTCATCGGCCAGTTTTTTTCTAAGGGTTCTCAGCGCTTCCCACAGAACATTATCTTCCGGCTTCAGGTTAGCGCTGTATTTTTCGCGTTTTGATTGGGTGGCTTCTTTCAGTTGTAAATCCCGGCGAAGCATAATGGTTTCTTCGCCTTTTAACAGCGGGCGGCATTTTTCGTCGAGTTTCAGCGCACCATAGCCGTCAATATCCACGGTTAAATAACCGAGCGCCACTAATTGTCGAAACACACTGCGCCATTGGTTGGCGGTTAACTCTTTACCAATACCGTAGGTGCTGACTTTTTGGTGATTAAACTGGCGAATCTTTTCATTGTCGGCGCCGCGAAGCACTTCAATTAAATGATTAACGCCAAACTTTTGGCCAGTGCGAAAAGCGCAGGAAATTGCCTTGCGAGCAGCTTCTGTTCCGTCCCAGGTTTCTACGGGGTTTAAGCAGGCATCGCAGTTGCCACACTTGTCAGGAGCCTGTTCACCGAAGTAATTCAGCAGGGTTTTACGGCGGCATTCCGATGTTTCACGCAAACCCAGCATGGCATCAAGTTTGTAGCGCTCAGCCCGTTTATGGGTATCATCACCCTGGGACGATTCCAGCATTTGCTTGAGCTTAATCACATCCTGTAAACCGTATGCCATCCAGGCGGTCGATGCTAATCCATCACGGCCAGCGCGGCCGGTTTCCTGGTAATAGGCTTCAATGCTTTTCGGTAAATCCAGATGCGCGACAAAGCGAACATCTGGCTTATCAATCCCCATACCAAAGGCAATGGTAGCCACCATAATGATTTTATCTTCGTGTAAAAAACGTTCCTGATGATGCTGCCTTAATTCGGCAGATAACCCGGCGTGGTAGGGGAGTGCGTTAAACCCTTCGTTCGATAAATATTCAGCTATCGCTTCCACCTTGGAGCGAGACATACAGTAAACAATGCCTGAATCGTTGGCGTGTTCTGTTTTTAAAAACTTTAACAGTTGCAGTCGTGCGTTGTTCTTCTGGGTGATACGGTATTGAATGTTGGGGCGATCAAAACCGCTCATAAAATGCTGCGCATTTTGCAGTCCCAGGCGGTTGCTGATTTCTTGTTGGGTGCGTTTGTCGGCGGTGGCGGTTAACGCGATCCGTGGTACTGTCGGAAAGGCTTCTTTCAGGATATTCAACTTTAGATAGTCGGCGCGAAAATCATGGCCCCATTGGGAAACGCAGTGAGCTTCATCAATGGCAAATAGAGCGATGGGAATTTGCGATAACAGTTGCAGGGTTTTATCCTGGGTCAGGCGCTCAGGCGCCACATACAATAAGTCCAGCTCATTGTGCAGCAGTGCCTGTTCGATCATTCGCACTTCTTCCCACGAAAGCGAAGAATTCAAATAACCGGCGTTCACTCCGTTTTGAGTTAAGGCGTCTACCTGATCCTTCATCAGGGCAATTAATGGTGATACCACAATGCCAACACCGTGACGCACCAGC